>CAFBLH010000012.1_pt1 | contig 31634 bp, 25 predicted proteins | sample 7268051 | NCBI WGS metagenome assembly CAFBLH01 (sample SAMEA6814031, study PRJEB35770) | freshwater metagenome | biome: Freshwater; feature: Freshwater reservoir; material: water | place: Czech Republic | collected 2016-04-20 | depth 30m m | reverse complement strand
CGTTGGGCTGGAACATTGATCTCTTTAGCAAGTCGGTATTTGGTTATTCCCAAAGGAATCAAGAATTCTTCTTCCAAAAGCTCACCAGGAGTCACTGAATCAAGGCGCCGCGCACTGACCTTGCTGTGACGAGTTGTAACTTTTGTTGCCATTTTGATTCCCCCTCAACGCCTAGTGATAATTTACAATCTCTACATCTTCTGGACCTGCCGCGGTCCACTTGAAACACACTCGCCATTTATCGTTAATACGAATGCTCATCTGCCCTGCACGATCACCTTTAAGTCTCTCCAGGTGATTCCCGGGTGGGACCCTGAGATCCTCAAGGCGGCCTGCAATCTCGAGTTGTCGTAATTTACGAAGTGCAATTCTTTCAAAGGATGCAAACCGTTGAACCTGCCTGCCATTGGCAAGTGCCCCAGTCTGTTTGTCCTTAAATGAAAGGATCACTCAGATATAGTAACGCATAACGTTATTAACGCCAAGCGTTACTAAAAAGGCAGTTTTCTGGTTTTCTCTGGTCATACGCCCCCCTCTTTTTGTATGTGGTTACAGTGCCCAGAACTTCCCACTACCCACCGACAGACCCATGACTTATCCCCAACAAGCCTCAGAGTTGGCTAGTGACTGGCCAGCGGAGGTCGCGGGTTCAAGTCCCGTCCGGGTCGCAAAGGTTTTGGTGTTGTATGCAAATTTATTTGTGTGCCATACGTACTGGTGGGCAACTACTAGCAAAATCTTTGTTGGCTTGGTAGCTCAGTTGGTACGAGCGAACGACTGAAAATCGTTAGGTCGCCGGTTCGATCCCGGCCCAAGGCTACAGTTAAAATTAGTTGAGGGTATTTAGTATTTAACCTATCAATCCCATATTTGCGAGCCTTGGCAACATGATTGAGAAGCTAGACTCTTTGTAGCTTTGAAATATATAGACTAGAACCATTCTGTAAGAATTGAGAAAAAGCATGAAGTTTATATATCCCATAAACGTAATTTGTTTCAACCGACCTGAGTACTTGGTGCAATTGCTTAAATCTCTAAAGGGCCAATCTATTGAGTGCCCGAGCGAGTTATTGTTTTTTTGGGTTGATGGATATTCAGGATCTAAAGATGAGATGCTTGGAAGGCCTGATCAGACTAAAGAAACCGCATTGCAGGTACAAGAGGCCTTTCCTAGAAGCAATGTAATGGTCTCGGGGGAGAATTTGGGCATAGCCAAGAACTATTGGCGCGCCGAGCTAAATTCTTTTGAAACTTTGGGAGTATCTTCAGCATTCTTCCTCGAAGAGGATCTTGTGCTCTCTCCTCACTACTTCGAGTTGACAATGAAAATGGATACTCTTTTTTCCTTTGACAAAGTGATTTCACATTTCTCGCCGACGGGAGATATCACACACACATCTTCTGCTCCTAAAGAGTACTTTCAAGCCTTTGGACACAATTGGGGCTATTTGTTGCGTGGTTGGCACCATTCTGAGAGGATGGAATTGCTTGAGGAATATATCGAGATTATTAGCATGAAGCCTTACTACCTCCGGGATGAGCTACAGTCAAAAATTCTTGAGCATTTCTACAATAAAGGCATAATTTTGGCTGGAACATCGCAAGACGCCATCAAAGATGGGTTGCGTAATCATTTTGGAAGAGTTTCAGTTACGACTCTAGATCCCTGGGCCTCCAATATCGGTGTTCTGGGTGAACATTCCCAAGAGGAAAGCCTCCATCACAATCGTATGATCGCAGAAGACTTGAGGTCATTTCCGAACAATTTTGATCCAATGCAAAATGTACGTTTAGCCCTTGACGGCAAGAACAAGACAACAAGTCAGGTTTACCAAAACTACTTAAGTCACATCTGAACATGTTTCAGAATTTATGATTCGGTGGGTGGTTTAGCGGCTAAACTAATAGCTATGCGGAGTGCAGCCAATTTCTAAGAAAATTCTCCTTCATATTGGTGCCCCTAAATGTGGCAGCTCATCAATACAAAAGACTCTTACCTTCAACCCTACTTTTGGTTATAAAGGCGGTGGGCCTGGACCTATTAATTATTGGCTGATTCAAAATGGAGTGGCATCTAGATCCCCAATCGTCAAAACACTTGCAGTTGGCCAAGATTATTTAGCGAGTAATCATCTTCTTTGGCGAGATTTAGATAGGCCATGCGTACATAAATGCCTGCAAGACTTAATTACAAAGATGGAAAGTAATGAGGTCGCCATTGTCTCTGGGGAGTCTTTTGGATATGCATTTTTGGAGATTGTAGAGAATTTTGGAGTAAAATGCGATTGCGCAAAAAGTAAAGATTTAGAGATTACTGTCGTAATGTTTATTCGAGATATTTTCTCATTAACGGAATCTGCTTACTTTCAGTGGGGATTATGGTCGACTCCAACATTGGAAAAGTGGGTCGAAGGAGGTGGGCTTACCATTTCGTTTTTCCATGGAGCGGCAGCACAGAGTGCTTTTCAACTTGGGTGTGATAATTTAGTTATTCACCATCTAGAACAAGGGTCATTGCTAGACCCTTTCTACACAGTTCTTCAAAGGTGGGGTTACTTGAAGAATCATTTTGAAATGATGAATCTTTTGACTTCAAATTCACGGGCCTCGCTAGATGACATTCGGCTACAGCAACGGAATGTGGGTTTGCGAGAAATTCACGACCCTCGAACCGAATTTTTTTTAAATCAATTGCGTTCAGAAGGTAATTTACCAAATGCCAAAGCTCCAAACTTACTCACTGAAAGTATAGTTTCTACAATTGTTATAAGACTCTCCAAAGATAGAGAACTTTTGCAAACATTTTGTTCCGAAGAAACTAACGAGATTCTTTTCCGTGAGTTCTCTGAAGAGCATTTAATGAGTCTCAACTATTGTGACCCCGGGAACAATCCGTATGAAACCTTGCGTGAACCGCCAAATATTGATTATCTTGAAAAATTATCTGTACTTTTAATTAAAAAATTTTATGATGAAAGGAGTTTTGCAGCCGCGTCTGAAATGCACCTTGGGGAACTGAATCAAGCCGTTGCTGAGCGGAATCAAGCCGTTGCTGAGAAAGAAATGATTTTGAATTCCAGAATTTGGAAATTTACAAGTATTTGGAGAAGATTTCGCTAAAGTGTTCCAAAGACTAAAGCCCTATTTAATACACTTTATATAACCGTTGGTATTCCAGGTTACATTGTGCCCGTAAAAGTCGCAATATTCTGTATCAATTTCAAAACGATCTGGATTATTAGTCAAGAAATTGCGGATTGCTCGATTAGGGCCGTCTTCATAAACAGCCAGTCTTAAATCGAAGACATTTCCATCTTCGATAATAACGTAGTCTCCAGATTTAAGAAACTTGTTTGTGAAGTTGAGAACGTTGAGAGATCCTTCATATGTATGTGGTCCATCTTCAATAATCAAAATTGGGTGTTGCGCATTTTCTAAGATTTTTGAGAGCTTCGATTCTTCCAATTTATAGATATCTGCCTTCAAAAATTTAAGTTTACGTGGTTTGTTCTCAATAACAGGTGGTTTGATATCAAATGAATAAATCTTGGTTTTAAACTTCCAGCTTCGCAATATATCTGCTAGCCAGAGTGCACTGCCCCCACTAAATGAACCAATCTCAATGATTGTTTTTGGTTTTAGCTGCCACAACAATTTTTGGTATAACGTAAAATCAAATGGATCTTTCAAACACGATATTCCCTTATATGTGTACTGCATCGTACCTACTTGAATACTTTGAAGTAAGGTAAAAGGAGTGTCTGAACTGAAGTCACGATCTTGCTCAGACCCTTGTTGGCGTATTTTATAGGTTGTTTCTCTTGTATCTTCAGGACTCTTACTCTTATGGCTGACAATATCTAGTTTAAGTTTTTCAATTATATGCTTATCTTCGGGAATAAAATCAAAAGTTGATTCGATGAATGAATCATTAGCCCAGATATTTTTTGACGGCGTATCCAAGTAAATAAAGTTTTCGTGCTTAGTCTCACCTCGCTGGAATACCGCGGTAAAGTCATTCCAGTGCGCTTCTAGAGACTCAACATTTTCATAGTTTTGGGCAGCGATGAAGCTCTCGACAAGTCGTAGCTCTGGGTATTCTTTTTGTGCCCATTCTTTAAGACTGTGACCGGCGTCAGGGTAAAACCGATAAATATCCAGTGGATATCGGTGGACGACTCCATTCGATGGCGCACTTAGATAGATGTACCCGTTTGGCTTTGTTACTCGGACCATTTCTGTAAATGTTTTCCAAAAGAATGGATCATGTTCAAAAACACTTGATGCGATAACTAGATCAAATTCAGCATCCAGAAAAGGTAAAACATGGTTTCCATCGAGCACGATGTCTACACCAGGGCCAGCTTCGAGATCGACGCCAAGCCATGTAGATGATTCCGGCTGAAAATCTTTTAGTGTCCCGTTCACATCCATTGAACCTATTTCAAGGATGGATGACATGCCTGAACGCCAGTAGCGGTTGATGAACTTTCCACCTATTTCATATGCACTCTTATGCATTATCTATCCCTAGGTTTATATATTGCGGTAATTTTCCATCTTCATGCCTCTGCTTCAACGTTGGTGCTTCGCTATCTTTCTTAGAGAGTTTTAATTGTTCGATAGGCATACCCCAGTTGATTGCAAGTGCTGTGTCTAGTGGGTTAATTTCAAATTCTTCGTGCATTGAAAATGGGGAAGAAATTAAATATGAAACAACGGTTTTTTCTTCGAGCGCGATAAAACCATGCCCTAAGCCTTCGCCAATATAGATTGCTGAACCATTTACTTCGCTGAGCTCAATTACTTGGTGGCTTCCATACGTAGGTGAACTAGGTCGAATATCAACAATCACATCATTAATGCGACCAGCAACACAAGTAACCCATTTTGCTTGACCAATTGCCGCAAGGCTGTAATGAATTCCACGAATGGTCCCTTTCGAGGATGTTGAAACATTAGCCTGTGCGATTGAAAAATCTCGTTTAGTTGTATTTGCAAAATCCTCTGCCTTAAACCACTCACGGAAATTACCCCGCGCATCACTATGGACGGCTGATTTTGCCAACCATGAACCTTCAATATTGAGAGGTATTAACTCCATAATTAGCTTCTCCAGAACACTTAAGTCTTAAAAGGATGAGTTAAACTATAACCGTGATTATAGGCTGTTGGAAGTAAATACTTATGGATGAATTACTCAATCAAATCACTAATGATCCCTACTTTTATAGCGTAAAACATTACAAACAATCAGCCTGGCTTGGACATGCCCCTTTTATGAAGTTCGTGGTTCGCGAGTTAAAGCCTAAAACTTTCGTAGAGCTTGGCACGCATAATGGGTTTAGTTATTTTGTCACTTGCCAATCTATTATTGAAACTGGTCTTGAATGCAAGGCTTTTGCCGTAGACCATTGGATTGGCGATGCACAAGCCGGATATTTTGACCAATTTGTCTATGACCAAGTCGTTGAAACCAATCAGGAGTATAAGCATTTCTCAACTTTGCTGAAAATGAGTTTTTCGGACGCCACAGAAGTCATCTCTGATTCCTCTGTCGATCTTCTTCATATTGATGGATACCATTCTTATGAAAGTGTTTCTGAAGACTTTTTTTCATGGCTTCCAAAGATGACTGCCAATGGTGTGATTTTGCTGCACGACATCCATGTGCGGCGAAACACTTTTGGAGTATACAAATTATGGGCAGAGATAAAGAAGAAATATAAGACAATGGAGTTTGTCGGTTCGCATGGGCTTGGTGTCGTATTTCTTGGAGAAGCCCCTCTTGGATTGTTTGCGGAGTTATTTGAAATATCAAATAATGGGAATCTTGCCCAAATCCAAGGTACTTTTGGTTCAATATCAGACTCTGTCATGCAATCCCTACTTCATCAGGAATCAGCCAGCCTGCTTAAGCATACAGAACATGAACGTGACAGTGCATTCCATGAACGTGACAGTGCAATTACAGAGCGCGATTTAATTGAACAATCACATATTTGGAGAGCTTCAAAATTTTTAAGGGTTATAAAGATCCGTTTGAATCAAGTTCTAAGTCGCTGAGGGTACTCGCCAAAGCATCTTTCCATTTCGGCATTGGAGAAATAGTTGTTTGAGCCCATCGATTATGCGAAAGAACAGAATAACTAGGACGCTTTGCAATCTGCTTATACTCCTCTGATTTAATTGGAGTTACTCGGGATGCATCTGCACCTATTGCTGAAAAAATCTCTTGAGCAAACTCGAACCAACTCGCTTCCCCTGAATTTGTCCCGTGGTAAATACCAAATGGAGCACCACTCTTAACTAAAGTAACAATCTGCTTTGCTAGGGATAGGGCTGAGGTTGGTTGGCCTATTTGATCACTCACTACTTGAACTTTATTGTCATTTGTAAGCGCAAGTTTTTGCATAGTCTTAGCAAAGTTTTTGCCCCAAGGACTATATAGCCAAGCTGTGCGTACTATGTAACTATTCTCAGGATAAACACCTAAAACTAATGTCTCTCCTGCTGACTTGGTCCGACCATATGCAGATATGGGTGAATGGATACCGTCTTCTTTCCATGGTTGATTTCCTTCACCGGAAAAAACATAGTCGGTTGATATGTGCACGAACTTTGCACCAATTGTGCGACTCGCTGCCGCTAGGTTCGCCGCACCTATTGCATTCACTGCATAGGCATTATCTTCATTTTTTTCTGCACCATCTACATCGGTCCATGCGGCAGCATTTACTACAACTGTTGGCATGTATAACTGAAGAATTTGATTAGTTTGATCAACATTACGAATGTCTAACTCGACAGAGCCTAACGAAATATAAGGAATCGACTGTGCCTCCAAAACCTTACCTAGTGCAATACCAAGTTGGCCGGTGCCTCCAGCAATTAACCACATGCTCGTTATCTATCGATTCTTCAGTGGTTTCCACCACGTTTCATTATCTCGATACCACTGAATCGTATCCTTTAGGCCATCCTCAAATTTAACTTGGGGTTCGTATCCAAGTTCCCGATTTATTTTTGTCCAATCAACACTGTATCGAAGGTCGTGGCCTTTTCTATCTTCTACATAATCTATTGATTCGGAGCCTCTATTGAAAGACTGCAAAATCATTTGTGTTAACTCTAGGTTGGTCAGCTCTAAGCCACCGCCAATATTGTAAATTTCACCCGCCTTACCTTTTGTTAAGACAGCGTGAATTGCCTGGCAATGATCATCTACATGTAACCAATCACGGACATTAAGTCCGCTCCCATAAACAGGAACTTTTCTACCTTCAATGAGATTTGTAACAAACAATGGAATCACTTTTTCTGGAAATTGATACGGACCATAATTATTGCTACAGCGAGTTACCCGAACATCCAAACCATGAGTACGATGATAAGAGCGCGCTAATAAATCGGCTGCTGCCTTAGATGCGGCATATGGGGAGTTCGGTAGCAATGGATCTGTTTCAGGCCAAGAACCCTCTGGAATGGTTCCATAAACCTCATCGGTTGAAACATGAACAAATCTCTCAATGCCTGAATTTTTTGCGGCATCAAGTAGATTTTGAACTCCCAATACATTTGTTGTCACAAACTCTCGCGATCCAGCAATTGATCGATCGACATGCGACTCTGCCGCAAAGTTAATTACTGTATCGAAACCAGGAATGATTTCATTAACCAAATTCGTATCACAAATATCACCGTGGATAAATTGAAAACTATCCTTCGTCAACTTTTGTAAGTTTGTAAGTGTGCCAGCATATGTGAGCTTGTCTAGTACAGTGATAGAGGAGACGCCTTTAAGTGAACCATCTACGACTCGACGAACATAATTTGAGCCAATAAAGCCAGCTCCCCCAGTAACCAGTACTTTCATTCCCACCCAATCTATTCCTTACCTGTAACCCAAACTCTGATTGGCCTTCATATTGCACTTTGCTTGACCGAGTCTAGCCATGAAGTATCGTTGAGCCTATGAAGGGCATTGTATTAGCAGGAGGCACTGGTTCACGACTCTGGCCAATTACTAAAGTAGTAAGTAAGCAGTTATTGCCTGTCTATGACAAACCGATGATTTATTACCCAGTATCAACCCTGATGTTGGCAGGCGTGCGCGAGATATTGATAATCACGACCCCCCATGATCAAGAATCGTTTATTGAATTACTGGGAGATGGAAGTCAATTTGGGATTGAACTTAGTTATGCCGTCCAACCTAAACCCGAGGGACTTGCGCAAGCATTCATAATTGGCGAAAAGTTTCTCGATGGTAAATCGTGCATGATGATATTGGGCGATAACATTTTTCATGGGGCTGGCCTAGGGCATGATTTGATAAATTCCATCCCAAAATCTGGGGCTCATATTTTCACTTATGAAGTATCGAACCCCTCCGATTACGGCATACTCAAATTAGACTCTAAAGGTTTACCTGAATCAATAACCGAAAAGCCTAAGAGTTTTATTTCAAATTTGGCCGTAACAGGACTTTATGCATTTGATTCCAAAGTGTCAGAGATTGCAAAAGGAGTTGAACCTAGTGACCGTGGCGAGTATGAAATAACATCAGTCATCAACTCTTACTTGATCTCTAACACCTTGACTTATACTGCCTTGTCACGCGGTACTGCTTGGCTTGATACAGGTAATCCTCAATCACTAAATGACGCAGCTGATTACATCAGAATTATTGAAGAGCGTACCGGACTCAAAATAGGTTGCCTTGAAGAAATTGCCTTTAGAAACTCATGGATTAATGCCAATCAATTATCCGTGAATGCTGCAAACTTAGGGAAAAATTCTTACTCCTCCTATTTACTTTCACTTCTTTCATAAGAAAAGTAGGTATTTCGGTGGCTAAGCATCCTGCAATTACTATCGAAGGTGGGCTTCAGACGACCCTAACTTTGGATGGTGTGCATGACTAGTCAAAGCAGTATTGATTCAGTTCCAACGGTTGCAGTGCTATTAGCTACACATCAACCAAAGAGCTACATTGAAGAGCAAATACAATCAATTCAAGCCCAAAATGGTGTCAAAACAAAGATTTATTGGGGTGACCATGCATCTAGTGAAGAGTCCAGAGCATACGTAAGGCGTTTGCTGGCAGGCAGTGATTTCGTTGAATATTCAATACCTCACCCTGGTCCCGCCGCAAATTTTTTCTACCTTTTGTCTAAGACGACTGAAAAGTTCATCGCATTTTCCGATCAAGATGACATCTGGTTGCCTGAAAAATTGCTAAGTCAAGTTAGTTCCCTACAAAATAGTGATGACAGACCTGGTCTAACTCACTCCAACTCACAACTTCTGATTAATGGGAAGATTCGAACAAAAAAAATACTTTGCACGGACCACACTTTTAATTCTCTAATTTTTTCAAATTGCTGCCAAGGCTGCACGATAATGATAAATGAAAAAGGACGCGATGCTGTCCTCTCATCATTACCTATTGACATAGTCTGGCATGACTGGTGGATTGCATTAGTTATAAGCTTGGTTGGAGATATTATTTTCTCAGAAAAAAGTGAAGTCTTATACCGTCTACATTCCAGTAACCTAGTGGGCATCCCAAATTTTTTTCATCGTGTAGTCAATTTCCAAAAAAACCCAAAAGGATTAATGAGTTATCAATGTAGTGAAGCTCTGAGTAGATTTGGGTTGGCGTACGCATCTGAAAATCCAGATATGAAAGCTATTTTAAATCTAACATCCCCTAGTCGCTATATCCGTTTTCGGGCTTCTATAAAGGACGGGCGACGCCGAATCATTTTGGCCGATGAGATTCTGCGTAGATTTCTATGGGTACTAAGGCGACCTTGATGGAAACATAAAGAGATATCAAGGTGAGAAAAGCATTGCTCATGAGCTCATGAAGGTATAATGAAGTACCACCTTCAATCAATGAGTTTAATACTATCTCTAACGTTAGGGGCTGAATTGACTTTTGTAGTTATCGAGCCCAATCCTTGCTCACCAGATGATTTCTTAGAAATTGCCTTATTAAAAAATAAATACTTAAGATTTAGGACTCTCCCAGCAACTCATAAACCTCAATCGCAGTCCAAAGTTTCAATGTTGTTTGTTGGTGTGACAAAAAAATTCATTCGTAAAATTTCAAAATCTTTTAAACATGGATCAAGTCGAAGAGAAAAGGCACGCCGGATAATTGAGTTACTACCAAAAGCTTATAGGCGTTTGATTTTATCTTCATTAGTGCCAAATGAAACTCTACGAGAGTATCAAACAATTTATAGTCTTGATATTGGGTTTGGAGTTCCAACAACTGGTACACCCTTAATAACAATTGTTATTCCCGTTTATAACCAATGGTGGGTCACCTATCGTTGTTTGCGGGCTATTCAACGCTCTACTAACGTGACCCCTTTTGAAGTAATAGTTGTTGACGACGGTTCTAGTGATGAAACCAGTCAAGCGCTCAGCAATATTCGCGGCATTAAGGTCGTACGCAATCTTTCCAACCGAGGTTATCTTGAATCAACAAATCTAGGTGCTTCGCATGCTGCGCAGAGTTCAGAATTTATTGCTCTGCTCAATAATGATACAGAGCCGGTTGGAAATTGGTTGGATGAACTAGTTAGTATTTTTCAGAAACACAACGATGTTGCGATAGTTGGTTCTACACTTTTTTATCCAGATGGGCGTTTACAAGAGTCGGGGTCTCAAATATTTAAAACCGGAAATGGATACAACATCGGTAAGGGGTTCTGGCAGAGAGACGGAATGTTTACATCGCTCCGGGAAGTAGATTATTGCAGCGCAGCTTCAATTCTTGTTGGCAGAGCGTTCTGGAACAAAGTGGGCGGGTTTGATGAGCGATATAAGCCTGCCTACTATGAAGATACCGATCTGGCTATGTCGGCGTGGTCAATCGGAATGAAAGTATATATCTCGCCTAAGAGTTGGGTTATTCATCACGAGGGTGTAAGCCATGGAACTTCACTCACAGACGGAATAAAGAAACACCAAGTTGTTAACCGTGAGAAGTTTGTAGCAAAGTGGAGTGAAGCACTTGAAAACCACTGGGATGATTCGGGTTACCCACGAATTGAATACTCCCGTAATTCAAAAGGCATCGTGGTTTTGTGCGACCGACAACTCCCACATGCAGGAAGAGACTCTGGTTCACAAAGAACTATTCGACTCGCTGAAAGACTCTTGGCAAAGGGTTTTCACGTAGTTCTGACAGCTGTAGACACATCAACTAGCCAAGTTCAACTAGAACAACTTCGGGATATGGGTATTGAAGTCCAAATAGATTTTAAAGAATTATTAGAGTCACTTAGATTACGTCAGGACAGACTTTGCTATTTTTGGATGATCCGTGAAGAGATTTATGATTTTTATCGAGATTCTTTCACTCAGATTAATCGAACAGCCAGAGTGGTTGGTGATTTACTAGATTTAAGATTTGAAGATGCATCCCGAACCAATATTGCAAAGCGGCACTTGGAAATCTCTAAAGTAGCTGATGTAACAGTCCTAGTTTCTCCAGCTGAGGCAGCACAACTAGAATTAGTATCGCAAGCTAAAATTCATGACCTTTGGTATGACTTCGAAGTCCACAAGACGGATTACGCAGCAACTCAGAGAAGTGGAATACTCTTTGTTGGAGGCTTCCGGCATATCCCAAATATTAGTGGGGTCTATTGGTTTGCTAAGAGTGTTTTACCCGAGCTGAAGAAACTTAGCTTCTCTGAAGAAATCAATATTATTGGGGGCGGATTAAGCCCAGATCAAATTACTGAGCTCGGCAAGTTGGGCCTGAATATGCTTGGTTTTCAACCAGAGCTCAGTGAACATTATGATTCAGCTAAGGTTGTAATTGTCCCTCTAATTGATGGCGCAGGATTAAAGGGTAAATTGGCTGAGGCTTTATCTTATGGAGTCCCAACTGTTACGACTTCAATTGGGGCAGAAGGTTTCAAGCCCACAAATAATGGCCAATTCCCGTTCGTAGTAAGTGACGATCCTCTCGAATTTGCTCAGAATGTTGTTCGAATTTGCGCCGAATTAGAAGTCGGTAAGGCAATATCTGCGAACTCTCAAGAATATGTAAAATCCCATCTCAGTGAGGATGCATTCGATAAAAAAATGATGGAAATCTTGAGTCAATCTTCCCTCAATAAACTCTTGGGTGCTTAGACTCCGAGTCATGGATGATCTCAAAAGCGTCGAAATACTAGTACCGCTTTTTAATGAAGAGGAATCGTTAGATGTCTTCGTAAAATCGCTAATTCCAATTATTACAGATTTGCCTTACAATTTTAGTTTGACATTAGTTGATGATGGTTCAACCGATTCCACTTATCTAAAGGCGTGTAAAATAACTGGGGTTCCTACAAAGGTTATTCAACTAAGTAGAAATTATGGTAAAGAAAGAGCTGTTCAATGCGGCATCGATGAATCCCATGCAGATGCCTTAATTCTTTTTGATGCGGATTTACAGGATCCATTAGAATTAATTCCAAAGTTTTTAGCTGAATGGGAGCTAGGTTACGATATTGTTTATGGAGTTCGAGTCAATAGAGACAAAGACTCATATTTAAAGAGAACTACAGCAAGCTTTTTTTACTTTATTTTTTTAAAGCTATCGAGCGTTAAGTTTCCACCTCACACCGCGGATGCCAGGCTGATGTCGCGAAGAGTTATTCAGGCGTTAAAGAATATGCGGGAGACACAGAGATTTAATAAGGGACTTTTCCATGAGGTTGGTTTTAAAAGTAAAGGTGTGGAATTTCACCGCCCAATGCGAAAATATGGAAAGAGTTCTTATAACCCAAGCAAGATGATTGAGTATGCAAGAGATGCATTCTTGGGATTTACGACAAAGCCACTTTATTGGAGCATTTATGCGGGCTCAACTCTTGCCTTTTTCTCCACACTATTAGCTTTTTTCTATGGGATTAGAAAAATACTTCTTGGGGATGCACCATCTGGATATACCTCGGTGATTGTTGCAGTTCTATTCCTCGGTGCGTTTCAGTTAATCAGCCTTGGGATAATTGGGCTATACCTTTCTGTTGTTGTGAAAGAGGTGCGACAGCGGCCTCTGTATTTTATTGCAGAAACACATATTAATAAAAATGATTAAAAAGGTTATCAATAATTTCTCGATTAGAACCCAGCATACAAAACTTAATATATTTGACACCTTGGTTGCGCTTGGTTTGGCATATTTCACGCTGCATAATAACCGGGGTAGATTTTTGGGTCATGACTTCAACTGGGATTTACTCAATTACCACTTAACTAACGTAACACTCAAGCAAGAACTTGCCCTACATCCGTCAGGCATCCAAAGTTACTTTCCCTCAATTCTAGATCGATTGATTTTGCCTATTCATACATTGATCCCCTCGCCATATGCTGGGTTACTCATGTTAGTTCCATATGTTATGGACTATTTTATTTTACGAAACCTGTTTATACGTAAATTTTTTGAAGAACAAATCTATCTTCCGAAAACTTTGGTAATTGTATCTCTTTCTTCTTCAACTGCACTGAGCCAAATGAATAATTCAATGGGTGACATGTTTATTTCCCCATTTGTTTTATTTGGCCTTGGATTAGCCTTATTAGGTATCAAAAACCATAATGCGCGGTTCATAGTACTTTCAGCTTTACCACTAGGTATTGCGATGGGACTCAAATCGACACATATTTACGTCCTATTTTCGCTTTTCATTATTCTCTTTTACTTTGTAGTGACTAAAAAAGTCACGATTTTAACTCTACTAAAATGGTCTTTTGTGAATACATTTATTTTCTTGGCTATCTCACTTCGTCAGAATCTATATTTATTGAAAGAAACGGGAAATCCAGTTTTTCCATTTATGAATGCGTTTTTCCGATCTCCATCTTATCCCGAAGTTAACTTTCGAGATAACAGATTTGGGTTGCGTAGTCTCTCTGACTTTCTCATCACTCCGATTAGATTAGCTAGCGGAAACCCAGCTGGTACCTCAGAGTTAAAATTTCGAGATCCCCGATTATTGCTAATGCTGTTCTCTCTAGTTTTACTGCTCACTCTCGTCTTGATTAAATCCCTTCGATCGAAAGAAAAGAACCTCGGAAATATTTATTGTCTCGGAATTTTCATCTTCTTGGCCTATATTCCATGGGGCTATGTATTTGGAATTTCAAGGTATTTCCTATCGATTGAGATGTTAATTCCACTTTTGGCTTGTAGTGTCATATTACATTTAGGACTGAGTAGTCACAATCGAAAACGAAGTGGGATTTTTGCTGTGCTAGTAACAGCGTTTATCTGCACTGCCACAACTACCTCTGTTAATTGGGGATATGACGGAAATAGAACTTCTGACATCGCCTTTGAGAAAGCAATATATCCTCTCAAACTTGATAACTACAGTGCTATTCTCTTAGCTGATGCGCCGCTTGCATTTATTAGTTATCAGATTAAGTCTCCTGCAGATACTATCTATTTTTCGCCGGCGTTCACCTCATATAATCTCGAGGAACAGTTAGAAATAATCAGTGGCAGAACTATTTACACTCTAAGTTATAAAACCGATACTTTATATCTAGATTCAAAACTCAATCAATACGACAGCCAGACCACATCTTCATGTCAAATAATAGATTTAGATTTTAAAAATTCTTTAACACCTTCAGTTGTCTATCTCTGTGAAACTAAGCCACTATGAGCATCCTCTATATATATGTTTCTTGCATAATACAAAGATAAAAGTATGACGAGCCAACAAACAGATAGAATCGAGAAACACAAATAAGTATTAATTGTGATTAATCCATATAAATCACCTGAAAACATTTTCCAGTGAATTGTTTCCTTCGAAACATAAGTGTTCGGCATAGAAAAAATCTCTAAATACTTACTCTTTTCAACGTATACGCCTGTTGAATACCGAAGAATCACCGCATACAAATAGCCCAAATATCCGATAAAGAGGGAGGCCAATGCCATGCGTAATTTCTTTTCTGGGATGTCTTCTACTCTTTCTAGTAAGGCAATCGAAATCAAAACAAGTATGAAGGCTAATAGATATCTTGGCTGGAAATATCCTGCTGTGCTAGCGCCTTGTAAGTACATCGAATATAGACCGATGAAACACGTGCCAATCGTCCCTAAGAAAATAGCTCTCTTTGAGTCCCTATTTTTACTCTTCTCAGTGAAAAGAATTATTAGCGCAGATATTATGGCGACCATTGCAATGCTTGGGAGAGGTAAATCGAACTCTCCGAGCCCTAGGTAGCCACTATCGCCTTTTCCGCCGAAAAGTCCGAGAATGAATGCGGGAAACTCCAAGAAGTTATGGAAAAGATATCCTGGATCATTTGAAGGCATTCTAGATTTACCAAAGTTGGGCACTGGAATACCTAGGTACTTGTCCAATATAAGTGTAGATAAAATAGCTGAAGTGGCAATCAGTATTTTCTTACGGTTAATTTGTCTGATATCTAGGAGTAGAGACATCCCAATCGCAAATAGAATCACAATTTTTCCGTCGCCTCTAGCCCCAATTATCATCGACCCCAACAAAAGAAGGTAGAAAATTGTAAAGATAGTTCGGTTCCTTGAAAAACTTTCTTTTTTCGTTAATAAGCAGAAGTGAAATACATAAAAGAAGGAAATTATCAGGGAGAGCGACCAAGCCTGAGGATTATTTGTACCAAGTAGAAAAAGTGGAAAGGGAATAGTAGTGAAAATAGTTGTCGCCATCAGCATCCATCTATTCCTCTTTGGTAGGAGTGCTAGAGCAAGAATGAGAAGAACTCCTAAGAAAAGGGAGTTAAATATTCGAAGTCGCAGGACTGAGTTTTGAACATCTTGGTTAACAAACAAGTTGTTGACCCAATAATAGAGTTTCGGATAGCTTCCACTATTACTCCGAATGGTCGCGATCTCATTCTTTGCACTCGACAAATTACATGGGCCAGACTCCCCTACGTTTCGTGGTTTGCAACTGTGAAGCGTCTGAAGATCGTAAGGCACCTCAGATATTGACCAGTATTCCCCGGGTGCGACGGAATAGCAGTTGGGTGTTTCAACTCCGTTAGCGCACCAAATGCTGGTCAAATGAAAATCATCATCCGGTCCAGAAAATGCTGGCGTAATTATTGACGATGCGACTGTGAAGAATAAAAACCCAATGACTAATATGAAAAAGGAGGGCTTTGATATCCTCTTCCTGTTTAGAGATTCCATAACTTTATTTATTTGAGCATTTAATGAACTCATATCTCCACCTTCGCCCCTCTTCTGTCTCAGCTATTTCTGAATCGAGTTGCAATAAGTTCATATTCCATGGGGGAAAATCTATATCTTCTCTAGTTTGTTTCTGGGATAGCCACAACATGAAAGTTGGGGGATTGGGAAGACTTATAGAAGCTGTTGAAAAATCTTCAGATACCGTTCGATCACCCTGAAGTATCTGTCTAATGCGCCCTGACTCTATTTTGGTCTCTTCTGGCAGCTGGACTTGATTAGATGCACAGCTAAATAAGCTCCATTCTCTAGCCAGAATATTTCTAGTCTCAATATCAAAATATGACATAAATGTATAACTGATTAATAGAGTCACCACCATCACTTTTGTTGTGTAATTTTGTAACGATTTCGTCGAATTCAACCAAGAGTTGTTTAGAATGCTGTAAAGAAAAATACTAAAGAAAATAATTGTTGCAAAAGTGTATCTTCTGAAATCCATGGCGTTTTCAGCTATCAAAAAGAACCAAGGCATTGTGAATGGTAGGCCACCAGTTAGGCAGAAGATAAATGCAAAATACTGATATATATTCCATTTGCTTTCCTTAAATTTAGACCTACTAAAGGAAATTGCAACTAAAATGAAATTAAGAAGAAACATTGTTATCGCAACTAAATGTATTAGTTTTTGATCAAAATGAGCCAGGCGCAACCACGGTGAAATCACTTGATCAATCACAACATTGAAAAATACTCTTACTTTCGAGTAAATATCTAGGCTGATACTTGAGCGGCTTGAGTTAATCAATATCTTTATTGCAAACCAATTAATGAAAAGAACTCCACAGGCGAGTGAGAAACTTTGCCAGAGACATTTAGCTGAAGTCTTATCGAAATGTTTTTTTAAGACCAGAAGTGCTGGATAAAGCGTTATTAGAAATACACTTGATTGGTAAATAGCACATACGAGGCTGGAGATAGTGAATAGCAAAATTGTATTTTTGAGGTTCCATGACTTTATAGTTGTGATGTGACTTGAAATCAAAAGTGCAACTACCATCGCGATAATATATGGGTTAGACACAGATAAGGTTATGAATGAGTGGACACCAGGAACTAATACAATAGGTGAGGCTATTATTAATCTTTTTACTAAGGATTCCTCTATGTGTACAAGATTTCTTACATGCTTCAAAGTGCCATAAAAGAGAGCTAGTACAGCAAAAATTCTAAAGTATGTGAAATCCGCAACTGTATTCCCATTCTGAAACATTGTCGCAAGAAATAAGTTGCTCACCCATCTGCCAGCATTCCATTCTGCAGCAGAGATATACCTGAAATTTTCGAACATGCTGGTGCGATCACCAGAGAATAGCCCGAGAATTACATAGTCATCAGTTTTTCCATAAGTTCCGCTCGCGACAAAAATCATTTCGCCAAAAATAAAGAGAGCGAGCAGACATAAAAGTACTTTATGTCTGCTCAGCCCTTTAAACATTGCCAGAGCTTGCTCTCTTTGCAAGGTTCAGCGTTGATAAATGATTACTAATTGCCTGTTCCATAATTATGCTCATGGCGAACAGAACTGAGATTACAACCAGCAAGCCGCTTCCAAGAATGAGACTAGGAAAATTAGCCAATCTTCCTGATGTTATGTATGGATAGAGCGCCCTTGAAAATAAATAAATTACTGCTATGAAGAGCGGAAGTGAAGTTAACACGAAATTCCGGATAGGTTTTATTCTTCGATTTAGTGCGAATATTGTTCTAATAATACGAAATCCATCTCGAAACGTTCGAAGTTTACTTTCAGACCCATCTGATCGTGACGAATAAGTAGTATCAACTTCAAGCACTGATGCACTAATCAAATTAGAGTGAGCAGAAAGTTCAACCTCAATCTCAAAACCTGAAGAGTTGGCAGGAAATGTTTTAACAAATGAATCACTGAATAATCTGTATCCTGACAGAACGTCAGTTAGATTTGATTTGAAAAGTAAGTTATATATTTGATTAATTACTCGATTACCAATTAAATGTCCAGGTCGCTCGGACTGTTTATCTCCCTTTGACGTTACTCTTTTTGCTATTACTGAATCTAAATCTTTACTATGCATCAGATGTAACATCTCTATCGCCGCTTCAACTTCATTAGTGTTATCACCATCAATTAAAAAGTAGTAATCCGCTTGTGCATACCGCAGAAGCTTCCTAACCATATTTCCTTTTCCGGGCTGCACTTCGTTAACTACTATGCATCCAAGTTCTCTGGCTATCTCCTCAGTTCTGTCTGTTGAAGCGTTGTTACCAACATAAATTGTTGCCTCCGGTAAAATTGTCCTAAAGCGTTCAACTACTTTCCCTAATGAGATCGCTTCGTCTTTACAAGGAATCAAAACTGCAATTGAACTCTTTGATGCCATCGATTCATCCCCTCTAATTTTCCATAGCTTTGCATTTGGTTGCGCTGAATTCATCCCAAACTTCGCTTTCTAAAGAAGATTCAAGGTAAGCCAGACCGTCGATTTTTGAGTAATCGATATCCAGATCTGTCCCTTCTCGTGACGCACACACCGCCTTGATAACGTTCACCCTATTGATTGAGGATTGATTATTGATGTCTAAAGGTGCTTGCCACCAATAGAAAAAGCGAAAAACTGATGATAAAAGTAGTGTGGCGATCAAAATATGCTGCAATTTAAGCGGAAATGCACTTTTACTTATTTGTAAGTCAAGATTTCTGCACACCATTAAACAAAATAGAGTAAAGAGTGAAGTCGCTATGACCACATATCTTGAAGCAGTAATACTTTCCGCGCCGCCACGGCTGATAGCAATCATAAGTACGAATGTTAGAAGTGGAACAAGTACGGTCAACATATGCAAGTTATTTGTATGTATTTCCCAAAATTTTCGGCTAAAGATATTTAAAGTTATTAATGTCAAACCAATAAAAAAGATTGTCTCCATTACTAAATTGATGACAGAAACATCGGTTAATCCAGGTGTAAAGGTCCTCAACAGGATTTGGAAATTTTCGGCTATCCACTTTATTGCTGATTTGTTTATTCCTACATCACTGGGGGTCCGAAAATTAGCGTAAACAAATATCGTGCAGCCTAATAAAGTAATGGATGTCAGTGTCGGCCAGAGTTTTCTGCTTAATAGGTTGTATGTAAATAGACCAAAGACGAGTGGTAGACCATACCCACCAATCCCAACTCCAAATACTGTGAATATGAGTGTGGAAATCACTAAAGCTCTCTGCGTGCTTAAAGTTGTATGAATAAGCAAAAAACCAATAGGCAGTAGATTAATTGAGGTGGCTACCCAAAAAATAGTGTGAGCGCTATACGGAACAACTAACAAAAGGCTAGGTATAAGAATAATTATCATCCGAGAATATTGATTTACTCTCAAGTAATAATTTATGGAAAAAGCAAAGAAGAGATTACAGAGCCCTGAGAAAATCAAGAAAGGAGTAAAACTTTGTATCCCAAAAACTCCGATGAGTAGTCGATAAATGACCTGAGTGATCGGCATAAAGTGTCCATTAAACTGGTTGAACACTTCACTGATTGGTTGGGATTGGTTCTTAATGAAGGTGTAATCATCACTGTAAAAAAATGCACTATGTGAACGAATTGTCTGGATAAACACAATGATGCTAGAAATCAGCGTGCCTATCAAGGTGTTACTAATTACAAGACTTTTCAGAAGTCTTATGGGGGTTTTCACTAGACAATCAAACCATACCGTTTACCGTGTTACCTCGCTTTTATTGGCTGTTTTTGCAGAATCTAGCTATGACAATAGAACTTCTTAGCTATTTATTTGTTGGTTACGAAGTTTTTTAAACTTCTAAAAACTTTTGTGGCTCTCCATGAACGAGATTCCAACATGGCATCGCGTTGTTGAATGGCCACATCGCGTTGTAGTGCCAGATTGGATGCAGGGATTTTGAGCGTAGAGTTTGAATTGATGTATGGTGAAATATCCTGTCGTTGTTCCATTGCTTCGATTATGGTTAAAAAATCTGAAGATTGAACTCCACGCATCACTGATATTGGCGACTCTGCATAACTTGCAATTTTCTCTTTCATGGTCATGCTGGCCCAACGCACATCGAATTCACTACTGTCTTTTCTCTTTACAGAGTTTCTTGGCCCAAGTATTCCAAGACCATAATCATCTACCACTGTCGCCCAATCCCTTCCTGAAGTCATTGCGTAATCACGAAATGCTGCAAAAGTGACACCACACCATGAACCAGGGGAGAAGCTTTCAGAGATAAGTTCTAGATTAGGTGGGAAGCAGTCATGAACGAATATGAATGAGTTATCAATCATTTTGTTTTCGATTAGCCTAAGTGCTTCCAGGCTGGATTCATATGTGTGCCACGAGTCGATGAATGCAATGTTAAAGATTTCTTCGGTACCACCGCTATTACTAATTTTTAGTTCTGCTATCTCAGAAAGCCGCGGATATACATCATCCTGCACTGAGTACGTTAAGAAGATACCTCGGCTTAGGCGACCAATATTTAACCCACTAATTGCCGCTTTCCCAGTAGTGGGTGTAGTTAAGGAGATGAAATCCTTATAACGACCAAGCATTAAGTTGAGCATTTCAGAGCCTGTCACGAGGAAACCTCTCTCAATCTAATGAGTATCTTTTATCTTAGTCCAATCGAACAACGCCACCTGGAGTCATGAGATGCACCGCAACAATTCCATTTTCGCCATCATTTTCAGATGGTGAAATCCAAATAACTTCTACGCTATCGCCTAAGGCCTGAGCAGTATTCGATCCAAGCCAGTTTGAAATTGTCTCTTCGTCTCCCGCAATTTCAATCTTTACGATTGTTGCAACTGCTTTTCCGTCAGTAGATGGATGATGATTTTCAATCCATTCAATAAAAAATGGAAGTTGACGATCTTCGAGTGTTCCAAGAACGCCAATCTGCTTCCAACGAATATCTGTTCCATCTGGTTTTGTTCGGTGACCATCAACAGCTTGACGACCTAATCGAGTCTCAATAGGAGCAACATCATCAACTGATACGACCCAAGTAAGCCAACCTCCGCCTTCGGCAGCTCGACGTGAAACTGCTTTACCAAACGGTGACGCATCAGATGCTGGGTGATCTAGTGGGCATACAACTTCGATGTAGTGACCGTTTTGCAGAGGCAATGTAAAATTTCTTGTACCAAACCTTGGGTGAACCCCGCCATCGACAAAAGTGCTACCTAGGCGTGAACCTAGGCGTTGAACTGTGTCGGCTAGTTGATCATGGGAAGTTACATATGAGACATGGTCTAAGCGCATGGGTAAATCTTGCCCTATGCGGAGGGGTGCTTCTTACCACCGATGGAGCTCTAAAAAATCCTACTTACTGGCTGCAGGTGATGTTTTGTGCAGGGACTTGGCCGGTTGTCAGATAGGTATCAACTGCGTCATCAGTGCAGGCCGATCCACGGCCATAGCCAGTATGACCCTCGCCTTTTAGTGTCACCAATCGTGATCCCAAAATGTAGGAGCTGAGGGCTTTGGCCCACGCATATGGTGTCGCAGGATCTTGAGTAGTACCGATTATCAAGATTGGCTTGTTTAGTTTGATCTGCGCGCTGTTCTGATTAGATTGATTTACTTTTTTGCCTATTGTTTGATTCAGCAGGTTGCAAGTAATTTCACTATAGGCAACATATGGCCCGAAAACTGGTGCCGTTTTCACGAATTTGGTTGCGGCTGCACGAATCTCTTCATTAGTTGAGCTACTTGGCCAATCTAAACAATCGATAATCATATTGGCATCATTTTGGTTATCCAAATAAGTGCCGTCACTTGTGCGACCGTAATATCCGTCGGCTAGTTGGGCAAAACCAGTTCCATCTCCTTCTAATGCCTGTGCGATAGCCGTTTGGAGTAAAGGCCATCCAGTTACGTCGTCATAGAGTGCTGCAGCTGTTCCTGTTACGACTAAACCTTCAGTAATTAGTCGAGTTGAACCACCCTCAGTAATTACTAATGGTTTAGCCGCAACGCTATCAAATAGCTGAGTGAAAAAACTTCCTGTTGCATTCTTAGGCAGCGAGCAGTCCTTGCGCCGGAGACAGTCACTAATAAAGTTGGCAAGTGCTGTGTCAAAAGCCTCAACTTGTATGAGAGTCTGCTGCTCTACTGAAATTGAAGGGTTGATTGCGCCGTCTAAAACAAATCGACCAACTTTATCTGGATACTGCTGGGCATAGAGAGTTCCCAAGTATGTTCCATAGGAAAAACCCATAAAGTTTAATTGTGCATCACCGAGGCTTTGGCGTAAAAGTTCCATGTCGCGTGCGGACTCTGCGGTTGAAAAATGTTTTAAGTTTTTTGTATTCGCTATGCACTTATCTACATAATTTTGAGTATCAGTTATTGCTTGGGCGTACTCTGAGTCATTATCTGGCTTAGGGTCGGTTGCAAATGCGGCATCCTGTTCGGAGTCGGTTAAACATTGAATAGCACTGGATTGGCCTACTCCGCGAGGATCAAAACCCACAATATCGAAGCGCTCTAGGATTTCAGGATTGAGTATGAACTCTGCATCTATGGCATATTCAATGCCACTCACCCCAGGACCACCCGGATTAATCACTAATGAGCCGATGCGATCATGTTGGTTAGGGTTGCGGTAACGCAGCACTGCAATATCGAATGTGCCAATAGATAAATCGGCATAATCAATTGGCACTTTTAAAGTTGCACACTGAAATTCGGAATAACATGTTTTCCAAGTTAGTTTTGATAAATCGTTACTAGCAACTGGGGAAGGAGCTGACTCGGTTGTTGCACATCCAGAAAGCAATAACACTGCTAGTGCAACTGCACATAAACATTTAGTTTTAAAAATTGTAGGAACCGCTTATCGGGCAAGAACACACATGAGTGCTTCAACAGTGAGAAGCGGGGCAGCATTATGGTTCAAGCACACACGAGCAGACATGATTGCGTTAATCTTATTGATCGTTGTGTGTGATTTGGTATTTGTAGCATATGTCATGATTTGATTTTCTAGCTCTTGATTGATCAAGGAATCAGTACTTCCGGCTTGAATCATCATAACATCACGATAAAAAGTTGCGATATCCAAAAGCGCTGAATCAAGGCCATCGCGCACCATTCGCGTGCTGCGTGTTTTTTGTTCTTTCTCTAAATCCTTTATTGCTTTGCTTCCGCCTGTAGCCATACCGCGACCGGTTGCACCTTTGCCATATGCAAGAGATAAATCGTCAATCTCATTTTGGTTACGTGCTTCAGATTCATTATTTGCTTGTTCTGTTGCTAAATCAATCAGGGTTTGTGCCGCAGAAAAGGCAGATGAGATTCCTTTGAGGGTTAGCGGTAGCTTCATAATGGTTGTGCGGGTATTTCGAACAGATTCATTGGTGGCTAGATATCTGGCACGGCCGATATGGCCTTGGCTGACCCTGGCTGCAAAGTCAGCCATTTGCGGGCTTATTCCATCACGGTTTTGCAGCACTTGAGCGACTGCGTAATTGGAGGGCGTAACGAGTTGCAAGTGTCTACAACGGCTGCGAATAGTTGGCAACACATCATGCAAAGTTGGCGCACATAGCAACCAAACAGTTCGATTACCTGGTTCTTCAATCGCCTTCAACAGGGTATTAGCCGCAGATTCGGTAAGACGATCTGCATCTTCCATCACTACTACTCGCCAACCACCCATTGAAGGTGCCCATGCAACTCGAGTTAATAACTCACGCACTTCATCTATTTTAATTGAGAGGCCTTCAGTTCTAATAATCTCTACATCAGGATGCGTCCCATTTACTGCACTTCGGCAAGCATTACATGTGCCGCAACCATTATTTGAACAGATCAGAGCTTGAGCAAAGGCAATTGCTGCACTTGAGCGACCTGATCCTGGCGGACCGGTAAAGACCCAAGCGTGCGTCATCTCTTGACTCGAGATTTCTCTATCAAGATCTTCAGTTCGTGTGGCTGCCACAGCTTTTTGGAGGATCTCAACAATGTGTTCTTGTCCTACTAAGTCTGTGTAAACACTCACTTCTTCTTAACCGATTTCTTTTTTTCTGGGGATTTTTTGCTGACATTCCGGACTGCTTTAGATGCACTCGATGAAGTCTTTGTTGCAGTTGACCTCACTGCTTTATTGACCGCACGAATTGGACGCAACAACAAACTTCCTTTATCTTCACGAGCATTTCGTTTTAAAGTTTGAATCTGGCTGACACGTTCAATCACCGCAGTGTGAATATCTGTAATTGACTGATTACCGTCCACAATGAAATATCTTTCTGGATCAAGAAGAGCTAACTGTAAGAATTCTTGACGAACTCGCTCATGAAAAGCAATTGGTTGGGACTCCAATCGATCTTTGCTCTTTAAACGCGCAAGACCTATCTCTGCAGGAAGATCAATGATGATTGTCAGAGTTGGAAATAGCGATTCGGTTGCCCAGCGTGAAATACGTGCGACTTCACCCGGTTCTAAAACACGGCCTGCACCTTGATAAGCAATTGATGAATCAAAATATCGATCACTGATGACAACTTGGCTGGCTGCAAGGGCTGGACGTATCACTGCAAAGACATGGTGGGCACGATCTGCCGCATAAAGAAGTGCCTCTGCACGAGGACTAATCTCACCTGTCGAATGCGATAAAAGAATTTTACGAATTTCAACTCCTAAATCACTTCCACCTGGTTCACGTGAAAGAACTACACTCTCGCCTTCTTGCTCGAGCCATTGTTGTAACAATCTGCTCTGCGTGGTCTTACCAATCCCTTCACCACCTTCAAAAACAATGAATACGCCTTTGGTTGGCGCACCAGTAATGCTGCCAAGTTCACCCTTGAATGCATTTGAAATGTCAGACCATAACGAGATATTCGGGCGATCTTTCATTTGATTATATGAAACTACGCCAATTAACATTGCAATTAAACCAGCAATAAATATAGTTACCGATGCTCCGTTATAACTAATTTGTGTGTTTTGGAATTTAAAAGTGTGTTGCCCAACTGCTGCCGCAATGAGTGGTGCTGCCGCCAATACCGCAACCAATACAACACGTATAAGGCTTTGAACGAAAGCAAATGTGCGCCCGCGTACTTCATCTTGTACTTCCATGCCCAGCATGGTGAAACCCGTTACCCAAGATATTCCACTAAAAGCGCCGAGAGCAATAACAATAAACACAGCTAAAACAAGGTTTGGGATCGCTGCAAGAAGCACGAGAAAGAAGCCTGCAATGGCTAGCGATGCACCGAATAAACGGCGACGAGAAAACTGTGCAAAAACCTTTGGCCCAAATGCAATTCCACTAGCTAATCCGCTAAATACTGCACCAAATAGAATTCCATAAGCGGCTTCACCGCCACCGAGATCTCCAACGAAAGTTCGCGCTAAGCCGATAACAGCCCCGGCCGCGATGAAAGCTCCAACCATTCCAACAACTAGCCCGCGGATTATTTTCGATCCACTTACCGATTTCCAACCTTCCATAAGAGATTTCATGATTCCCACATCAGTGGCGTGCTTTGCCGCCGCGCCTTTAGGTATTTCATGAAGATTGAAAACTGTAAATGCTGCAAATGCAAAACTTGCTGCATTTACGTATAGCGCAACATCAACCGCAGTTGCACTAAAGCCAGGTATCAAAGCGACAAAAGCACTTGTGAAGAGTGATAAAAACGTAAATATTAGTGCTGCAATGGGTGCGGTTCCGTACGCTGCTAGCAAAGAAACTTGATTGGCAGACTCTAATTTTTCACGGGGTACAAGGTTTGGTACAGATGCCTCTTTTGCTGGAGACCAGAAAAGTGTTACACACTCAACAAGAATTGTTGCTGTGTAAAGCCACACGTAAGAATGTGCCAATGGAATTGAAATATATAATCCAGTTCGCAAAACATCGCATGTGACCATTAACTTTCGGCGATCAAAGCGATCGGCGATTACCCCAGCGATTGGTCCTAAAAACACTGCAGGGAGCAAGCGCGCGATAAATACACCTGCAATTGCAAAGTTTGCTCTGGCGTAATCGCCACCAGAGAGTTGTTGTGCCAAAGCAGTTGTTGCTAACAATCCCAGCCAGTCACCCAATGATGAAAACACCATGGAGTTCCAGAGTTTGCGAAATGGGCGTATAGCCAATACGCCTCGCGTCTCATCTTGGGCCGGCGCAGCTGGGGTCGGCAGATTCCTAGACATGGGGGTGAGTCTATCGGCAGGCACGACAGGGCTAAAGGGACATAAATCCCGCTTTTATGCAGAGATTTTGACTAAAAATCGGTAGACCTTATAAGCAAAGCCGTTTTGGCGGAACCAAGACATCAATCGGCTTGGCAGCGCGATAGAAACGATTTTCGCCAAAAAAATCACTACATATCTGCTGAATGAAATTTCATCAATTAAAATATGGTTGGATTTTCTGGTGCGTGAAGAAAGCGCTAGTTTCCAAAATTGGCTCCAAGCCCTTTGATTGAGAAGTTGGCTTATGTGTCTACTAATAAAATGAACATATACAAATCCTTGCAAATTTTTTGGTTGCAGTGGGAACTCGCCGGGAAAATGTTCATCCCTAGTGAGATCATCAAAAGTATAACCAAATTGATTAAAGAGAAAATGCCATGCATTAGGGCGGATATCCATTTCAAAGATGGAGTAAGTATTTAGATACGAATCAAACATCCCAGTACCATTGACAAAGCCATGAATACCTAAGACTCGCCCCATGTCGTGTAATGAATCTAAAACATTAAAATCGCTTGTTAGAGAGTACTTTCTATAATATGTTGGCCCAAATTTCTCACTTGATTTAAGTTCATCTGTAAATGAATAGAACCTTAATTCCCCATGCCAATAAAAGAGATCAATACAATACTCATGCCCTTGAATAGACTCTTGAACTACTAATGGAAACCAACTCAGTGGAATCTCCTCACTGTGCAGAGCGGTTGAGTTCAATATCTTTTTAACCTGAGCCCCACCACCACCTCTATCCGCTTTAATAAATAACGGGTAGCCTATTTTTTCTGCCGTTGGAACCAATGATTCTGGTGAATCACAAACTAGGCTATTGGGTACTTTCCAATTATATTTTGTAGAAATCTCAGCTAATCCCTTTTTGGAACCAACAAATGAGAGTGCCTCGACAGTATTAACGGGAAGAATTTGAAGTTTTCTCTCGGTGGGCATGGAACTATTGGCAATCTCATAGAGCACCCCGTCATCGCCATAGATAATGAAGCCCTCAAGTGAGTTCAGTAAAGCAGTATCTGCTAATAATACATTCGTAAATTCCGAGCACTCATCGTGATTTCCCAAGGGAATAAATCTGTAATTCCCCTCCCCATTAGCAAAAGCGCTTTTTGGGCAGCCTATAACCGTAATCTCATTTTTCTCAGGTTCAAGTGCTGAAAGTAAGTGAACTAAATTAAATCCGTGCGGTGATACCAAAAAAATCTTCATTTTTAAAGGCGCTACTTCGACTTCTCTTTAACAACCCCGGTAGCAGATTTCTTGGCGGTTTTTTTCACTGTACCTTTTTTAACTGTATTTTTTGTTAACGTCGGTGCGGATTTTTTTGAACCTGCCTTTGCTGCTTTTTTGCGAGACTTCTTTGGTGTTGGTCCATTCTCGGCTTCCCATGCCCGTCGACCCGCAAGGAGTTCAAGTCCACGCTCTAATGTCATTCCTTCGGCAGTATCACCGCGGCGCAAAGTGGCATTAGTTTCGCCATCAGTGACATACATTCCAAAGCGACCGTCTTTAATAATGAGTGGCTTTTCACTCATTGGATCAACTCCAAGTTCTTTAACTGGGGGCTTAGCAACTCCTCGACGGCGTTCTTTCGGTTTAGAGTAAATCTCTAGCGCTTCATCTAATGTTAGAGAAAATAACTGGTCCTCGGATGTCAGTGTGCGGCTATCAACGCCAGCTTTTAAATACGGACCATAGCGACCATTTTGAACTGTAATTTCATCGCCTGCAGAGTTAGTACCGAGGGTGCGAGGTAGTGATAAAAGTCGAAGTGCATCCTCATAAGTGACAGTATCTAACGTCATAGTTGAAAGAAGTGATGCGGTTTTAGCTTTTGGTGCATCAGCTTTCTTGCGTTTCTTTTTTCCAGATGCAGTGAGCTCGGGTTCGGCAACCGGTAAAACTTCAGTGATGTAAGGACCAAAGCGGCCGCTCTTTGCAATTACAGGAAATCCTGTTGTGGGATCTATTCCCAAATCGCGCTCTCCAGATGGGGCCTCTAATAGCTCAATTGCTTTGGCTAGAGTGAGTTCATCGGGCGCCAACGACTCCGGAATATTGGCCAATTTACGCTCTTCATCGGGCAGATTCTGCTGCAAATACGCACCGTAACGGCCAACGCGGATTTCGATAGTGTCAGAGAGATTCATCGTGTTGGTTGCGCGCGCATCAATTACACCGAGGTCTGCTGATAGTTCGTTTAATCCTGGCTGCCCATCGACACCGTAAAAGAAATCACGTAACCAATCTACGCGTCCAGCTTCACCCGCAGCAATTTTGTCTAGATCTTCTTCCATGCTTGCGGTGAACTCGTAATCCACCAACTTAGTGAAGTGGGTTTCAAGCAATCCCGTCACTGAAAAGGCTAGAAAAGTGGGAACTAGCGCACGACCGCGTTTGTAAACATATCCGCGGTCTTGAATAGTTTGAATAATCGATGCAAACGTTGAAGGTCGACCTATTCCTAACTCTTCAAGTTTTTTTACTAGCGTTGGCTCTGTATAGCGGGCCGGTGGCTTAGTTTCATGACCTTCGCAGGTGTATTCATTTACATTCACATTTTGACCTAGCGTCATCGCTGGTAGGCGCTTATCTTCACTCTCTTCATCTTTATTTTCATCAGTGGCAATGTCGTCATAGGCAGCTAAGAAGCCGGCAAATGTAATGACTGATCCATTGGCACGGAAAATTGTTGCCTTGCCATCATTAGTTTGTGCATCAAAATCAACACGCATCTGCATTTTTTTGGCATCAGCCATCTGGGATGCAACGGTGCGCTTCCAGATTAGGTCATAGAGTGCAAATTCATCGCGCGAAAGCTCTGGCGCTAACTCACCCGGCGTTTTAAAGACTTCTCCCGCTGGGCGAATAGCTTCGTGAGCCTCTTGAGCATTCTTTGTTTTCCCTAGATAAGTTCGGGGGGCATCGGCGACATGATCTGCTCCGTACAAAGATTTTGCAGCATTACGCGCCGCTTGGATTGCCTGGCCAGATAAGTTGACGCTATCCGTACGCATGTAAGTGATGTAGCCATTTTCATACAGGCGTTGCGCGATGCGCATTGTTATCTGCGCACCCCAACCAAGCCTGCTACCTGCATCTTGTTGCATCGTTGAAGTTGTAAAAGGTGGCTTAGGACGCTCGGTTCGTGGACTTTCATCCATAGATTTAACAATTAATGGAGACGATGAGAGGCTCTCAACTAAGTATCGTGCACTGGTTTCATCGAGTAAGAGAATGTTAGCGAGTGACTTTTCTTTGACTGTACCATCTGCATCGAAATCTGATGTGGCAGCAACTTTCTTTCCGTCGACTTCTAGTAAGCGCGCGTTAAAGCCAAGCGCAGTAACTGCAGCAAGATCCCACCAAGCCGATGAGATAAAGGCCATACGTTCGCGCTCTTTTTCCACGATTAATCTAGTAGCAACTGATTGAACACGGCCAGCTGAAATGCGCGGCATCACTTTTCTCCATAAAACTGGAGACAGGCGATAGCCAAACAAACGATCTAAAACACGCCTAGTCTCTTGTGCATCAATGAGGTGATAATCCAGATCACGTGTATTTTCTACAGCATCCTGGATGGCCTCTTTTGTAATCTCATTGAAGACCATTCGCTTGATAGGAACTTTAGGTTGCAAGACTTCTACAAGATGCCAGGCGATTGCTTCACCTTCGCGGTCCTCGTCAGTTGCCAGGATTAACTCTTCTGCGTTTTTCATTAACTCTTTTAGTTCAGCAACTTTTGCTTTTTTATCTGGGTTAATTACATAAAGCGGCGCAAAGTCATTTTCGATATCTACGCCCTCTTTGGCCCAAGCGATTTTCTTATACTCTAGAGGAATATCGGCAGCTCGTTGAGGAAGATCGCGAATATGGCCGACGCTAGCCTCGACGACGTATCCGTCGCCGAGGTAGCTGCCAATTTTCCTGGCCTTCGCTGGTGATTCAACAATCACTAGCTTGATCAGGTCGCTCTTCGCTTTAGCCATTAATTCCTATTCAGTGATTGTTTAGTTCAGAATTGCTGTTGCTTGACGACGGTTACGAATCAACGCCGCGATAATGACAAGGGTTGCACCGATGCCTATTAATGTGCTTGTTGTTGTGCTTCCGCCGAGAGCAAGAGAAACAATCGCTGGGGTGATTAAGAGACCGACCAGGTTCATTACTTTGATAAGTGGGTTAATCGCAGGACCTGCTGTGTCTTTAAATGGATCTCCGACAGTATCGCCGATGATTGTTGCTGCATGTGCATCACTGTTTTTTCCACCGTGATGTCCATCTTCAACCATCTTCTTTGCGTTATCCCATGCGCCGCCTGAGTTAGATAAAAAGACGGCCATCAACGTTCCTGTGCCGATTGCACCTGCGAGGTATGCACCAAGTGCCCCAACACCGAGGCCGAAGCCCACTGCGATTGGTGCCATTACTGCTAGCAAACCTGGTGTTGCTAGTTCGCGAAGAGAGTCGCGAGTACAGATATCTACAACCCGACCATAGTCAGGCTTCTCTGTGTAATTCATGATTCCTGGGTGCTCAATGAACTGCTTACGCACTTCTACAACAACTGCGCCTGCTGCTCGAGAAACGGCATTAACTGCAAGGCCTGAGAACAAGAAGACAACTGCCGCTCCGATTATTAGTCCGACCAAGTTACGTGGGTTAGCAACATCGAGAACACCTTGGTATTCAAGTGCAAGTGAGCCTGCAGTCTTTCCTGCATCGATAACTGCCTGCTTGATTGCATCTGTGAATGCGCCGAACAGTGCTGTTGCAGCCAAAACTGCAGTTGCAATCGCAATTCCCTTAGTGATCGCTTTTGTTGTGTTACCAACAGCGTCAAGACTTGTGAGAATCTTCGAGCCTTCGCCCTCAACATCGCCAGACATTTCAGCGATGCCTTGTGCGTTATCTGAAATTGGACCAAATGTATCCATTGCAACGATGACGCCGACAGTTGTAAGCAATCCAGTGCCAGCAAGTGCGATTGCTAGGAGAGATAGAACAATGCTGCCACCACCAAGTAGGAAAGCCCCAAATACTGCGGCTGCAATCAAAATTGCAGAGTAAACAGCTGATTCAAAACCAACAGAGATACCTGCCAAAATTACAGTTGCTGCGCCGGTTT
>CAFBLH010000011.1_pt1 | contig 32895 bp, 33 predicted proteins | sample 7268051 | NCBI WGS metagenome assembly CAFBLH01 (sample SAMEA6814031, study PRJEB35770) | freshwater metagenome | biome: Freshwater; feature: Freshwater reservoir; material: water | place: Czech Republic | collected 2016-04-20 | depth 30m m | reverse complement strand
TTAGAGCGCTTCCCTGATAAGGAAGAGGTCGATGGTTCGAGTCCATCTAGGCCCACCCGTTCTAATACGGGGACCTAGCTCAATTGGTAGAGCACCGCCTTTGCAAGGCGGGGGTTAGGGGTTCGATTCCCCTGGTCTCCACATGACAACACAAGCGACACTACACACCTCACTCGGCGACATTGTTGTAGAACTGTTTCCAAACCACGCACCAAAAACAGTTGCAAACTTTGTTGAACTCGCAACTGGTGCGAAGGAGTGGACCAACCCAAACACTGGCGAAAAAACAAACGCCAATCTTTACGATGGAACAATTTTTCATCGCGTTATTGATGGTTTTATGATTCAAGGCGGAGATCCACTAGGTCGCGGAACAGGTGGACCTGGTTATCGCTTTGCTGATGAGTTCCACGGAGAATTAGTTTTTGATCGCCCATACATTCTAGCAATGGCCAACTCTGGTCCAGGCACAAACGGTTCACAATTTTTTATTACAACGGCAGCAACAACATGGTTAAACCGCAAGCATTCTATCTTTGGTGAAGTCAAAGATTCTGCTAGCCAGGCAGTAGTAGATGCCATTGGTAAATCTAAGACTGGCGCACAAGATAAGCCAGCAACTGATATTACGATCAACAGCATCACAATTGCTTAAACGTTCAGCAATTTATTCTTTAATCGCAATTATCTGCGGTGCATACTTACTACAAATGCTTGTACCTTCACTTGAATTTAATTTAGCTTTACCAAACCTTGATTATTTGAAAGCAACTAATGAGTGGTATCGGCTATTTACGGTTGCATTAGTTCACGCAGGATTGTTGCACCTTGGATTTAATATGTACGCCTTAATGGTGTTAGGAAATCCTTTAGAGGCAGCATTTGGCAAAAACAAACTTTTAATTATTTTCTTTTTCTCTTTACTTACCGGATCTTTAACTTCGGCATACTTTGCTTCTCCTTCCAGTTATTCTGTTGGAGCATCAGGTGCGGTATTTGGATTATTTGGAGCGATGGTTATTGTTGGAAATAGAATCGGCGCTGACGTGCGATCAATTTATATAATTATCGGAGTTAACTTGGCAATCGGATTTGCTTTAGGTGGAGTTGATTGGAAGGCCCACCTTGGTGGGTTGGTTGGTGGTTTAATCAGCGCGCAGTTCATATTGAATAAACGTTAGGACTTATCCACAGTGGTTACCCACAATGTGGAGAGTTACAACGGTGTAATTAGCGCCAACGGGTAGCGAGCGAAAACCCAACACCTATAAAGCTAAAGCCGATAATCATGTTCCATGCACCAATTCCAGGAACGGGATACTGAGTCTGGGTGACATAAAAGGCCACAATCCAAAAAAGTCCAATTAAGAACGCGGCGACCATTGTTGGAGCTAACCACTTAGGGCTTTCCTGAGGCGCATCTGGGGCATCGACTACAACCTGGGCCTCATGGGTGTGCTGTTCAACAACTTTTTTACGGAGCTTTGATTTAGGCATACGCGAAAGATACACCATGAGCAAGAATGCTCCTATGGCCACCAAGATCCTCGTCATCGATAACTACGATTCATTCGTCTTTAATCTAGTGCAATACCTAGGCCAACTCGGCGCCGAGTGCACGGTTCTCCGAAATGATGCTGTCGCGGCCGAAGAGGCAAGCAAGTATGACGGCGTCTTAATCTCTCCTGGGCCTGGGGTTCCAGAAAAAGCTGGTGTAAGTATTGCGATGATTAAGTACTGCGCTAAAAAAAAGATTCCATTATTTGGTGTTTGTCTTGGCCATCAAGCTATTGGAGTTGCATTTGGTGCAACAGTTTCGCGCGCTCCTGAACTTCTACATGGAAAAACATCGCTTGTGCATCACAATGGTCAAGGGATTTTAACCGGCCTGCCCACACCTTTTCTTGCTACACGTTATCACTCGTTATGTGTGGAACGAGATACTGTCGGTGCAGATCTTGAGATTACAAGCGCAACAGAATCAGGTCTAGTTATGTCCATAAGGCACCGCAATCTTCCAATTGAAGGAGTGCAGTTTCATCCAGAGTCGGTTTTAACCGAACATGGTCACGCGATGCTAGCTAACTGGTTATTTGAATGTGGAGATAAATTAGCCCGCCAAAAAGCAGTTGGACTCTCACCAGTTGTTGGAGCAAAATCTTAAGGCGCTTTATTAATTGTAATAGTTACTGATTTACCGATCGTCTGAGTTATTCCTGGATCAGGTGCTTGTCGAATAACTACACCTTCAGGTTGGTTTGGATCGTAAGCCTCTATTTCGTTTACCAAGAATCCAACTTGAACAAGAATAGTTTTTGCTTGAATCGCATCAATCCCAATTAGTTCTGGAACCTCAATTTGCCCACTTGCAATCTGTAAAACAACTCCACTTCCTGCGGTAATTGTTGAACCAACACCAGGAGTAACTTTTAAAATAGTGCCGAGAGGTTCATCAGATGGCACTGCTTCTGTTTGAGCAACCAGTAATCCAACTGCCGCTAAAGCAGCTCGTGCATCAACCAGCGACATTCCTATCAAATCAGCGGGGACAATCGCATCTCCTGGGCCATCTGAAAGTGTAAGCACAACCCCTGATCCTTTTTGGGCGCGAGTCGTAGCAAACGGGAATTGGTTTGCGACTCGATCTTTGGGAATTCGGGCGTCATGAGCGCGAGTAATGGTGACTACATAGTCAACCAATAGTGATTCAGCATCAGCCTGTGTTAAACCAACGACATTTGGAATTTGAGGGTAGGTAGAAACATTTGCAGTTGGCTTGAGAGCAATTATTCCATCGGTAAGTGTTCCGAGAATAAGGCCAACTGACAGTAGTGAAATTAATAACTTACGCCTAGAAATTTTCTTTCGCGGCGCTCTTGTTAGCAACTCTTGCCCAGAACTGATTTTGAACAAATCATCAAGCATCAAACCTGCAGATTGATATCTATCCTCAGTCTTTTTGGCTAAAGCGACACTCAAAACAATATCAATACCAGGTGGGAGATCAGGCTGAAGTTCACTTGGTGGGATCAAAACACCGGACACATGTTGGTAAGCAATAGAAACAGGAGTATCACCTGTAAATGGTGGTTTGCCAGTCAAGACTTCATACAACAGACAACCTGTCGAATAAATATCACTGCGCAAGTCTGCAACCTCACCTAATGCTTGCTCAGGCGATAAATACTGTGCGGTGCCAACAATGTTCCATGTGCTTGTCAATGTAGCACCGAGATCTGCGAGTGCACGAGCAATTCCAAAATCCATAACCTTTACATCACCTTGATCAGTAATCATGATGTTTGCAGGCTTAATATCCCGGTGAACAATTCCTCGCTCATGTGAGTACTCAAGTGCAGCCAAAATTCCCTCACCAATTTCCAAAGCGCGCTTGAGCGGCACCCGCTCACCTTTATGAATTAGTTCACGGAGAGTATGGCCAGAGACGTATTCCATAACAATGTATGGCGCTGGTTCTTCACCAGAGTCATACACGGCAACTATTCCAGGATGATTTAAACCAGCAGCAGCAAATGCTTCTTTTCGAAATCTTGCGACGAAAGATGGATCACGCGCCAAATCACTTCGTAATACTTTGATCGCAACGCGTCTGGCCAGACGAATATCTTCAGCGACATATACATCAGCCATACCCCCCGTGCCAATCATCTCACCGAGTTTGTAGCGGCCTCCCAAAACTGAATTAATCACTGTGCTGCTCCTAAAACTTCATTCTTTTTCACTTCTGAAGTTGTGACATCAGCAATAAGTACAGTGATGTTATCTGGAGCTCCTTGAATATAAGTCGCATCGACAAGAGCTTTAATTGCATCTTCTTTATCGTTTTTCTTAATAAATGTTTTAATTTCCTTCTCTGTTAATACCCCAGAAAGCCCATCACTGCACAATAAATATCGGTCACCTTCTTTAGCATCAAAGACTTGCAATAAAGGCACGATATTTTCATCACCCATCAAAGCTTGAGTTAATACCGAACGCTGTGGATGATCAAGTGCCTCGGTTTCACTTATTGCACCTTGACTTAACAACTCCTGTATTACAGTGTGGTCGTTACTTAATTGTTCAAAAATATTTCCGCGAAGTCGATAACATCGAGAATCACCAATGTGTAAAAGTGCGATTGATTTATTGTGTGTAAGTAGCGCGGTTAGAGTTGTACCCATTCCACGCAGTTCAATCACTTCACGTGCGTAGTTACCAATCTCAGAATCAATTGTATAAAGTGAGTTAAGTAGTAAATCCTCAATTGAATCTGAGTCAATTGTTGTATCTGTCAACATTGGCATCAACCCCTGGAGAGTTTTTATTGCAATCTTTGATGCAATTTCACCACCAGCGTGACCACCCATTCCATCTGCAACAGCAATCAAGCGACCAGATATAAAAGCGGAGTCCTCGTTGCCACTTCTGACCAAACCCAGGGCTGAGCGCGCACTGCTATCAAAGTAAAAGCTGCCCATAATGGGTAAGCCTAACCCCTGTTAATCTTTAATCATGAAGATTTACGCACACCGCGGAGCCTCGATTGATTTTCCAGAGATGACCATGCGCGCATATAAAGGCGCAGTCGATGCCGGCGCTGATGGCTTCGAATGTGATGTCCGAATTACAAAGGATAAGCAACTACTTCTTTGGCATGACGCGGATATGAAACGAATAGCAAGTTATTCTGGTCGGATAGCAGAGATGAATTATCTAGAAATCAAACGCCATTACCCAGAAGCCATTTTATTGGAAGACCTCCTTGAGTTGGCTCGAGATCACAAAAAAGAGTTAGCAATTGAAACTAAACACCCAGTGCCTTCTGGCAGTTTGGTCGAAAAGAAAGTAATGGATCTAATCTCGGAAGAAATCCCATTAGCACCAGTAACTATCATGTCATTTTCATGGCTTGCTGTAGAAAATATCCGAAAAATCAACCCTCAACAAAATACAGTCGCCCTGCTTGAAGATCGCTTTAATTCCCTCATGCGCAGGTACACATCTGCGCATTTCTTGGGGCCAAGCGTGGAACTACTCCGTAGGAAGCTTGAACTCACCCACGAACATCGCAAACTCTTTGTTTGGACCGTCGATGACGCTGATGATATGCGGTTTTGTTTAGATAACGGTGTAGAGGTTTTAATTACAAATAATCCGTCATTTGCACGTAGAACGCTCGGGTATAATTAACAAGTGAGTACATATGCATATCTGGGCCCTAAAGGAACTTTTACGGAAGCGGCACTAAAAAAAATCACCTCTTCAAACGACTCACTGATCCCTTATGCAAACGTCACCGCTGCCTTAGATGCGGTTCGAGTTGGTAAAGCTCACTTTGCATTAGTGCCTATTGAGAATTCAGTAGAAGGTGTTGTAGCTCGAACGCTTGATGAGTTAGCAACAGGAACTCCGCTATCAATTGTTGGTGAAGTAACACTTCCTGTTTCATTTGCATTAATGGTAAAAAGTGATTCGGGGGATATTCGTCGAATCGCTACACACCCTCATGCAGAGGCTCAATGTCGCGCATACATAGCCCGTAATTATCCTGACGCAGAATTAATCGCAACAGCATCAACAGCTGCAGCAGCAGAGGCTATTGGACGGGGCGAATTTGATGCCGCTATTGCAGCACCTGTTGCCGCTGCACACTACGGTCTCCGTGTGATTGCTGACAATATTGGTGATATTACTGGTGCCGTTACGCGTTTTGTGTTGGTATCAAAGCCAGGATTTCTTCCTAAAGCAACCGGCTTTGATCGTACATCTTTAGCTGTTTTTATCGGTATCGATCATGCAGGCGCACTATTAGATATTTTGACCGAGTTTGCTAAGCGCAACGTGAACCTTACTTTTATCCAAAGTCGCCCGACTGGTTTAGAGCTTGGACACTACCATTTCATCATCGATGCAGAAGGCCACGCAACCGACGCTCCAGTAAAAGAGACAATTGAAGCTTTACGCGCCATCTGCGAAGATATACGTTTCCTCGGTTCATACCCGCGAGAAAAGGCGAGCAAATGATTGACATTAAATTTCTTCGCGAGAACCCAGATGTAGTTCGTGCATCGCAAAAAAATCGCGGGGAAGACGAAACTATTGTTGATCAAGTTTTAGCAAGCGATGATGCGCGACGCGTTGCGCTGAGTGAGTTTGAAACCTTGCGCGCAGAACAAAACACACTATCTAAAGCAGTAGCTGCAGCTAAAGGTGATGAGAAGAATGCTTTGCTAGAAAATGCTAAAACGCTAGCAGGTAGGGTAAAAGAAGCCGATAATAAGCGCACAAGTTTAGAGGAAATAGCCAAGAACCTCATTATGCAACTTTCAAATATATTAGATCCTTCTGCACCAATTGGAAAAGAAGAAGACTTTGTAGTAATTGATCACGTAGGTACACCTCGTACTTTTGATTTCGAAGCGAAAGATCATGTAGAACTTGGCAAGTTGCTAGGTGCAATTGATACTGAGCGTGGTGCAAAAGTCGCTGGTTCTCGTTCATATTATTTAACTGGTTCAGGCGCTATGCTTGAGTTTGCCCTTGTTAACTACGCAATTGCTTCAGCAGTGAAAGCAGGTTTTACTCCAGTCATCCCTCCAGTTTTGGTAAATCCATCTGCAATGGAGGGGACAGGATTTTTAGGACAAGCTGCAGAGAATGTTTACCATCTAGAAAAGGATGATGTTTATTTGGTGGGCACTAGCGAAGTGCCGTTAGCAGCTTTTCATATGGATGAAGTTTTACCGTCTGAGAAACTACCAATTCGATATGCAGGTTATTCATCATGTTTTCGCCGAGAAGCTGGAACTTATGGCAAAGATACTCGAGGAATTATCCGAGTACATCAGTTCGATAAAGTTGAAATGTTTTCATTTTGCCATCCAGATCAAGCTCAAGAAGAACATCAACGTTTACTGCAGTGGGAAAAGGATTTCCTTAATGCAATGGAGATTCCATACAGAGTGATTGATGTTGCCTCAGGAGATCTTGGATCTAGCGCTAATCGTAAGTTTGATATCGAAGCATGGATTCCTACACAAAATGCTTATCGAGAAGTCACAAGTACATCCAACTGCACAGAGTTCCAAGCGCGTCGACTAAATATTCGCTTCAAGGATGCCGATGGAACCAAAAGTGTTGCAACACTCAACGGAACATTAGTTGCAATTCCACGCATGATTGTTGCAATTTTAGAGAATCACCAGAACGCTGATGGAACAGTGAATATTCCAAAGGCGCTGCAAGCATTTCTTGGCACACAACGATTTGAGCTGGTGTGAACAAGCGGCCAAAATTAATTGCTACTGATTTAGACGGAACAATAGTTCAACACGATGGAGCTATTTCTGATCGCACGATTGCTGCATTTACAAGAGCGCACGAACTAGGCGTACATATTTTTTTTGTTACTGGACGGCCACCAAGATGGATGAATGAAATTCGAGATACTTTTAGTTTTGGTGAAGCAATTTGTGGCAATGGCGCGATGTTGTACAACTTAAAGTCCAGTACTGTCACAGAAGAGTGGATGATAACTAAAGAAGATCAACACGAAGTTGCGCGACGTATGCGTGCAGCGGTTCCAACCATTTCTTTTGCAATCGAGTCGCATGATTATTACCATCGTGAAAAGAGCTATATTCCACGTTGGGATATTGGTTTAGATAATGTCGGTGTTGACAGAATTGAAGACGCAATTAAAGGTCCAGCATTTAAGATGTTAGCGCGTTGCAGTGGAAGCGAATTTACTTCTGATCAGATGTTAGAAATAGCTTTAAGCGAACTTGATGGTTTGGTAACCGTGACACATTCAAATGCAAATGAATCGCTCCTTGAGATCTCCGCCCTTGGTATCTCTAAAGGTCAAACATTGGCAAAGGTTGCGGGGCGATTAAATATCGATGCAAGCGACTGCATATCATTTGGTGACAACCCCAATGATTTCTCAATGCTTCAATGGTGTGGTCGCTCCTATGCAATGGCCGATGGCCACCCAGATGGATATAAGTACGCAACTGGAATCGCAGGGCCACATGCAGTAGATGGTGTGGCAATAGTTATTGAAGAGCTATTGGAACTACCGGCCTGATCTTTTGCCGATTTTTGGATAAGGCTTAATTCAGGTAGCCTCTCCCACGGAGGGCTCGCATAGCGGCCGAGTGCACCGGTCTTGAAAACCGGCAAACGAAAGTTTCGTGGGTTCAAATCCCACGCCCTCCGCCATTTTTTACTCACGTGTGGCTGAGTTCATAGCCTGTAAGTACGGATATTTATAGCCGATTTTTCTCGGTAAGAGGACACTATCCCATAGTGATTTAGGAAAAGTAGTCGAACCGGGGGCGTTCAATGTCGGGTGTTTTTTCACCAACAAGAGCAAAAATTAAAGAGCGCACACTGCGCACGGATAAGTGGTGGCTCCAACCAGCAATCACATTTGGAGTTCTTTTTTCTTTTGTAATTTATGCAACGTTTCGTGCATTTGAAAACAAATACTATTTTTCAGAGCCGTTAATTTCTCCTTTTTACTCACCATGTTTATCTACTTCGTGCGAACCAGGTAGTGCACTTGCATTCTTCGGGCAACCTTTTAATAATCAGTACTTTGGAATTGGGATTTCACCTGCACTATTTATCTTGATTTTTCCACTCGGATTTCGAATGACATGTTATTACTATCGCAAAGCGTACTACCGAGCCTTTTGGATGTCACCTCCTGCATGTGCAGTAGCCGAACCACACACTAAATACACAGGCGAAACGCGTGCGCCACTTATTTTACAAAATAGCCATCGTTGGTTTTTCTATGCAGGGTTAATTTTTAATGTTATTTTAACGTGGGATGTAATCTTGGCATTTAGAAATGAAGACAAGCAATGGGGACACATGAGCGTTGGAACTCTTGTGTTCTTGTTCTCAACAACTATGTTGTGGCTTTATTCACTCTCATGCCACACATGCCGTCATACACTCGGTGGGCGACTCAAACATTTCTCTAAGCACCCAGTGCGTTATAAGGCCTGGACGATTGTTTCTGCCCTCAACCACAAACATCCGACTTTTGCCTGGATCTCACTCTTCGGAGTCGCAGGTGCCGATATTTATGTCCGCGCGGTTGCATCAGGTGCAATCACTAACTTCTACTTCTTCTAAAGGAACTCGAATATGACAGATTTAGAGCGTCACTCATACGACGTCCTTGTTATTGGCGCAGGTGGAGCTGGCCTACGCGCAGCAGTTGAAGCCCGTGAAGCAGGATTGCGCGTTGCAATCATCTGTAAATCCTTATTTGGCAAGGCCCATACTGTTATGGCTGAAGGCGGCGCAGCTGCGTCAATGGGAAACGTCAACGACAATGACAATTGGATGGTTCACTTTCGTGACACTATGCGCGGTGGTAAATTCCTTAATCACTATCGCATGGCAGAGCTTCATGCCAAAGAAGCACCAGATCGAATTTGGGAGCTAGAAACTTGGGGCGCTCTTTTTGATCGCACTAAAGAGGGAAAAATTTCACAACGCAACTTTGGTGGTCATGAATATCCACGTCTTGCACATGTTGGTGACCGCACTGGATTAGAACTCATTCGTACTATGCAGCAGAAAATTGTTGCACTGCAACAAAAAGATGGTCAACAGTATGGTTCGATGGAGAGCAACATCAAAGTATTTGCTGAATTAACAGTTACAGATATTTTAAAAGAGAATGGGAAAATATCAGGGGCCTACGGCTATTGGCGCGAAACCGGTGCCGAAGTTCTATTCGAAGCACCAACAGTTATTATTGCTACCGGTGGTGTAGGTAAAACTTTTAAGATTACATCTAACTCTTGGGAAGGTACCGGCGACGGTCATGCACTTGCCCTCAAAGCCGGTGCGAACTTGGTTGACATGGAGTTTTTGCAGTTCCACCCAACTGGAATGGTGTGGCCACCATCCGTTCGCGGAATTTTAGTAACAGAGTCAGTTCGCGGTGAAGGTGGAGTCTTAACAAACAGCCTTGGTGAGCGATTTATGTTTAAATATATTCCAGATGTGTTCAAAAACATTTATGCTGACAATGAGACTGAAGCTGATCGTTGGTATGCAGATCAAGATAACAACCGTCGCCCGCCCGAACTTTTGCCACGTGATGAAGTTGCGCGTGCAATCAATAGTGAAGTTAAAGCTGGCCGCGGCACTGAGCATGGTGGCGTATATCTAGATGTTTCAAAGCGCTTATCGGCAGAAGTAATTAAAAAGCGCTTGCCATCAATGTGGCACCAGTTCTATGAGCTTGCCGGTGTTGATATTACAAAAGAGCCAATGGAGGTTGGCCCAACATGTCACTATGTAATGGGCGGGGTAGAGGTAGATCCAGATACTGCGGCGGCAGTTGGAGTCCCTGGATTATTTGCTGCTGGTGAAGTTGCTGGCGGAATGCACGGGTCAAACCGCCTCGGCGGAAACTCGCTGACAGATCTTTTGGTTTTTGGCCGAAGAGCCGGAATCGGGGCGGCGCAATATTGCAAGAGCAACGGTAAGAACCCAGTCAGTGATAACGCAATCAAAGCAGCAGCGGCAAAAATTCAAGCCCCATTTGATCGCGATGGTGGAGAAAACTCATATTCCCTTCACGCTGAACTACAAGAAGTAACCCATAATTTAGTTGGGATTATTCGCACCGCTACTGAAATAGAGGATGCAATTGTAAAGATTGCAGATATTAGAAAGCGAAGTGCGAACGTAGCTGTAAGTGGTGGAAGAAAGTTTAATCCGGGATTCCATTTAGCTTTTGATTTAGACAACATGTTATTGGTTGCTGAATCAACTGCAAAATCAGCATTGCTTCGTCAAGAGTCCCGCGGTGGTCATACTCGTGATGATTTCCCGGGTATGAACAATAAGTGGCGACAAATTAACCACATTTCTTCATTTAATGGGGCACAAGTAAATGTCCGTCAACAAACATTACCCATGCTTCCTAAAGAACTCTTTGATCTCTTTGATGTGCATGAATTAGAGAAGTACATGACATCAGAGGAAATTGCGAAAGGCGGATCTAACTAATGGCACGCATGATTAATTTACGCATCTGGCGAGGCGATTCAAAAGAAGGCGGCCTGCAAGATGTCCAAGTAGAGGCCAACGAAGGTGAAGTAGTTCTCGATGTAATTCACCGCGTGCAAGCTACCCAGATGGGTGATTTAGCGGTTCGTTGGAACTGTAAAGCTGGCAAATGTGGTTCATGTTCTATGGAGATTAACGGAAAGCCACGTTTAGCATGCATGACGCAAGTAGCTGCTTACGGTGATGAAGAGACAATCACAGTTACTCCACTTCGCGCATTCCCTGTCATTAAAGACCTAGTCACAGATGTCTCGTTTAATTATAAAAAAGCTATGGAAATACCCGCTTATTCTCACCCAGACGAGTTGGCACCAGGTGAGGCTCGGATGGAACAGGTTGATGTTGAGCGAAGCCAAGAATTCCGTAAATGTATTGAATGTTTCTTGTGTCAAGATACCTGCCACGTAATCCGAGATCACGAAGAAAATAAAAAATCCTTCGCTGGGCCACGTTTCTTTATTCGGATTGCCGAACTAGATATGCACCCACTTGATACATTGAAAAACCGCAAGCGCACTGCCCAAGAAGAGCATGGACTTGGAATGTGCAATATCACTAAGTGTTGTACGGAGGTTTGCCCAGAGCACATCAGAATCACCGACAACGCAATTATTCCTATGAAGGAGCGTGTTGTAGACATTAAATATGACCCAGCGCGTTGGTTAGGTTCAAAAATTCGTAAGCGCGATGGTATTTAATTAGCCTATGAAGATATTAATTCGTTGGGGTGCGTTAAGTGCAGCCTTTTGGGTAGCAACAGCGCTTATCCCAGGAATTGATGTTAAAGGTGGATTTACAACTTACCTTTGGGTTGCACTTCTTTTTGGTTTATTGAATGCAACTCTTGGATCACTCCTTAAATTGCTGACACTTCCGGCCGTGATTTTAACTCTTGGTCTTTTTCTAGTTGTAGTGAATGCTGCTATTTTGATGTTGGTCGCCCGTTGGAGTGAAAAATTAGATGTGAATAATTTCTGGTCGGCAGTATTTGCAGCAATTGTAATCAGTGTAATTACCCGATTGATTTCAGGGGTTACAAAGAAAGCTCTACCACTCTGAAATCGCTCTTATTAGTTTCACTCGGCGGGGTTGCAGGATCTCTCGTTCGATATTGGCTCATGATTACTTTGGAAGATGGTCGTACTGCTACTTTGGCGGCTAATTTAATAGGCGTGGCAATTGCAACCTTTTTGGTAGTTTTCATGGAGCGCAGGGGAGGCGAGCATGTGCGCCACCTTTTGTTACCTGGTTTTTGCGCAGGGTTAACAACTTTTTCCGCTGTTGTAGGCTTAACGCTTGAACCTCGTGAAGGCGGCCAACTTTTTCTTATTCATAATTTAATTTTTTCACTACTCACTATTGTTGTAATAATGCCAATTGCTAGAAAAATCATCTCGGTACGTGCATGAGAACAATTCTTATAATCTGTGGAGCAGCTATCGGTGCGCCTGCTCGTTTTGCTATCGATCAGTACATTCGTCGATACTCATCTCACCCAATTGGAATATTTCTAGTCAACATTATTGGTTCATTCATATTTGGCTTGACCATGAGAAGTTCCATCAACACAAACGCCTTCTTTGTGATTGGGTTCGCTGGCTCTTTTACAACATGGTCAACACTCATGTTGGATTTCTTCTTAGCTTACGAACTTAAAAGATATCGCGAAGCCGCTATCAACTTAAGCGCTTCTATTGGTCTAGGCCTATGCGCAGTTTGGCTTGGTCTATCACTAGCGAAGTGACGCCATCCACGCTTCAATTTCATCAGGATGACGGGGCATATTTTCACTGAGATTAATACAACCAGTTTCAGTAACTAACACATCATCTTCAATGCGTATCCCAATTCCTCGGTATTCAGGCGCGAATAGTTCGTCGTCAGGTTGAATATAGATGCCAGGCTCAACAGTTAGAACCATTCCAGCTTCTAACTTAGCTTCGGTGTATTGATCCTTACGAGCTTGTGCGCAATCATGCACATCAAGGCCCAACATATGGCTGACACCATGCAGAGTCCACCGTTTGTGGAGACCAACTTCAGGACGCATCGACTCTTCTGCGCTTATTGTTAATACGCCAAGGTCAACTAGACCTTGGGCCAATACAGTGTGGCAGGCCTTGTTTATCTCTAGAAAATCTACTCCAGCGCGGATAGCGGCAAAACCAGCTTTCTGTGCCTCGTACACCAACATATACAAAGTGCGTTGGGCAGGGGAAAACTTTCCATTAACTGGGAAAGTGCGTGTTATATCGGCGGTGTAATAAGAATCTAACTCAACACCTGCATCTAGTAATAACAGATCACCGTTTTTAACGTCACCATCATTGCGTGTCCAATGAAGAACACAAGCATGTGAACCTGCAGCCGAAATGGTGTCATAACCGAGTTCGTTACCTTCAATTCGCGCACGCCCATAAAAGGCGGCCTCAACAACGCGCTCGCCTCTAGGGGTAAGAACTGCAGCAGGTAATGCGCGAATAGCGTCATTAAACCCTCGGTGTGTTACATCAACAGATTTCTGCAGCTGATTAATTTCATATTCATCTTTTATCAAGCGAGCCACAGAGACAAAGTTAACTAACTCATCATCGCGCTTAGATTTCTTCACACACGCATCCACAAGTGCATCTTCGCCGCGTAAAGCAATTGCAGGCGTTCCATCTTTCAGCAGAGCCTCTAAATCTTCCACCTTACGAACTTCTATACCAAAACGCTGCGATGCCTCATCGGTTGTGAAGCGACGGCCCACCCAAAGCTCGCCATATTTGCGGTCATTATAAAAAGCGCTGGTATCGCGCGTAGATCTAGGTTGGATGTACATGATCGAGTCATGACCCTCACCATTTGGTTCCATGACTAAAACAGCGTCAGATGTAACTTCTTCTCCTTGTATGCCGGTGTAATACACGAAAGCACTATGAGGTCGAAAGCGATAATCAGTGTCATTGCTACGGACCTTAGAATTTCCGCTTGGTAAAACAATTCGCAGGCCCTGAAAAATCTGCGAGAGTTTTTCTCTACGAACAAAGCAGTAAGCAATGGCAGGATCTTGGACTATTCCATCTAATGGGGAAGGCGCCCATCCTGTTTTCATAAATTCTGCATATGCATCCGATGGCGGTACGTCATAAACGCGACGGCTTTCAAGGGGTTTATCGGTGGATTCCATGCATGGAGCCTACAATCTCAACCCATAGATGACTATTCATTTCTAAAACCTTAGGCTAGATATTACTTATTCTCATTGCTTGGAAAAAGTTCTTGAGCCATAAATTCAGGGGGTTAAGGCATGGCGGTTTTGGATAGAGCCATGACTCAATCGCTCCAATTCATGGAAAAATATTTACCCATCGCCCTTTTGAAGAAAATTAAATTTGTAGTTCATTTATTCACGTTTACCTCAACCCTGAGTCTGGCCACTTTTACCCTAAAGATTAAGTCCAAGTCCCCTAAAACAATTGAGGACAAGATACTCTATAAAATGCAGCATGATAGAAACCCCTCCTTGAAAATATTTTCAGACAAAATACAAGTCAGAGAATTTGTACAGAAAAATATTGGTCAAGAGTTTCTCACTAAATCCTTAAGTGAATATTCAAGTCTTATCGGTATAAACAGAGAAGTATTTCCGAGAAATTTTGTAATTAAAGCAAATCACGGTTCTGGCGCTTCAGTTATTTGTTGGGAAGGTGCACCCCGTGGAATAAGATTACCTAGTAATTTAGCAAATACTACTTGGCAGAGATTCTTTATACATCCAGATGATTTGATCTGGGATAACTTGCAAAACCTAACAGAAAAATGGTTGACGTTAGAATATTACTGGTTCACCGGAAAACTTCCAGAATGGGCTTATCTCGGAATTTCTCCACAGCTTTTAGTAGAAGAGGTTCTAACAAAAAATAATGAAGTGGCGGGGGACTACAAATTCTTCATGTTTGATGGGAGGTGCGAATTTATACAAGTTGATACATCCAAATTTAGTGACCATCGACGTAATTTTTACAGGCCTGACTGGACCAGAATCTACGCAGAAATTCTTCATCCTGCATCTGAAGTGATACAGGAGCGGCCAGAAACTTTAGAGAAAATGTTAGAGATATCCGCCAAGATCTCTAGAGGGGTGGATTTTATGCGTGTGGATTTATACGATTCTGATCAAGGTATTAAATTTGGCGAAATCACAAACTACCCAGGCTGTGGAATGAAAACTATGAGACCAAGAAATGTCAGCATCAATCTTGCCCGTAACTGGAATCAGAATTACTAACAAACCCGATTTACCCGTGCAGAAAGTGAATTCTTGCCCATGTGCCTTACCGTGCTTTACGGTCTGTAGAATTTAATGTTAGGCCGATCGTCTTTTGAACCTGTAAACTTGGCCCGTACAAGGAGACGTCGCGTATCCCGGTCGAATGCGCCCCTTAAGAGGAAAGTTAGTGCTAAGTGACGAAGTTTAATATGCGCCTACGGCTCTCTTTAACTCTTTTATTACTTATAGTTTCAGGATTAACGCTCACGCTCGCTTCGGCAAATACTGCATCCAAAACTCAAACCTACTCTGAAACTAAAGAGATATTTAAAAAGGCTACCCCCACAGTTTCACCAACATTGCGACTTAACCAAAAGTTGCCTGTAAATAAGTTGTCAACATGTGGATTCAATTCAGCCAAAATGAACGAGAAGACAGACTTAGGCAAATGCACGATCATGGTCATTGGAGATTCAATGGCATCAAATTTGGGTTGGGGGTTATCACATGTTGTACAAAAGTCCTCCAAGATTACCCTCATTCTAAAAGGTAAACCTTCATCAGGAATGGCCAATATATGGTTTTATGATTGGACTAAAGAATTGCCTGAAATGTTAGAAACCAACAAACCGAATCTCGTTATTGTGTATATCGGGGCAAACGACCATCAGAATTCAAAGATCGAAGGAAAAGTTGAGAGTTTCGGCAGTTCGAGATGGTTGCTCAGCTATAACAATCAGATGCAGGATATTGAAAAGCTTGCAAACAATGCTGGCGCATTTGTCATTTGGGTGGAGTTACCAGTGATGCGTTTATCTGGGTATGAACAAGGAATCAAAGCCATTAATGAAATTCAAGAGTCAGTTGTGACTAATATGGAAGGCGGTTCGTACCTACACATCAGAAATATATTTGCCGATAGTTACGGCAAGTATCGCGACTTTGCGAACATAAATGGGAAGATGCAAAAAATTCGCGGCGATGATGGCATTCATTACTCTTCACTCGGACAAAAAGTACTCGCCGCTAATGTAATTGCCCAAATTGAAGAAATATTTCATACCGAGATTTCTAAGAGTGGTGCCTACTTAATTACCGAGTAGCTAGCCAATTTGTTATTAAAGTTGAATCCCATACCAGCACTAGGCATATCCCTAAAAGTATGAACACAGAGAAAGGGTCGCCTCTTAATTTTTCTGAGTGGCGGAACGGATTCTCCAAGAAATGATAGGAAAGTAACCCTGTAAGTACAGCTCCAAAAATCCCTAAAAATATCAGCCAAAGCGGATCGAGCCCAGTAAATACAAGCGGAGGAATTGCTATCCAAATGAAATGCCAGAGATAAAGCGAATAAGAAAGGTCTCCAATTGTTGACATTACCTTTAAGGATAAAAAACGTTTAGTTAACCCAGTTGAACTCGAGGTGCCAGTTAAAATTAATAGAGCAGTGCCACAGACTGGAAACCAAGCTAGTGTTCCTGGATAGTGACTTGTAGGTGAGAGAATAGCAAGACTGAGAATAATAAGCGCGAATCCAATTCCGTCGAATAAATGAGTCATCAATTTATTTAATTGAATTGAAACCGATGCAATGAGAGCCCCTATAGCTAATTCCCAAAAACGTGTAAATGGCGAGTAGTAAGCTTCTACGGGACTACTGGTTGTGATTGTCAAGGACCACCAAGCTGAAATAGCAATAATCACAATAAGAAACAGTTGAAAATAGATTTTATGTTTATAGAGAAACTTAAAGTAAGAGAAGACAAAAACAGTTGATGGAAAGAGAATATAGAACTGCTCTTCAACAGCGAGAGACCAAAAATGTGTAACTAATGAAGGATTGACCCCAGCAACAAAATAACTTGACCCGTTATTAATCAGGTTCCAATTCGCTGCAAAGAGATTTGCCCACCTCACATCACTTAAGAGCGCAGGATCCATTGCATCGCCGATTAGGAAAAAAGCTGCCAAAGGGGTCACCACAAGAACTAAAGTTGCGGCAGGAAGTATGCGAAGAATTCTGCGTGTATAAAAAACTTTGAGGTTACTTAAAAAATTACCTTGGGGTTGGCGCAGCAGTAAACTAGTGATAACAAAACCGCTTAACACAAAGAAAATATCTACACCGATAAAGCCCCCAGCAAAGCCAGAGATTCCTGCATGCGAGAAAATCACAAGAATAACTGCGAGAGCTCGTATTCCCTGAAGATCAGGGCGGTAAGAGGTAGGTAAATAAGGCGAATCCACGAAGCGAGGGTAGCAAGCAAGATTTATGAGAGGTTATATTTTTCGTTCAATCTGGTGTCCGTCAGATGGGTCGGAGGGGAGGAGTTTCCAAACATTCAAATTCCCCTGGTTTTGCGTGTGTATGGAGCTAATTTGTAGTTAGGAGGTTGGTCTTTTGAACCTGTAAACTATGCCTACCACTTGGAGACGTCGCATAGCCCGGTCGAGTGCGCCTCACTGCTAACGAGGTAAGGTTTAATCGCCTTCAGGAGTTCAAATCTCCTCGTCTCCGCACAGAAAGCTTAAAGTTTTTCAAATTGATAGCGGACCTCTACTCCTGAAAACTGAGCAATTGGGATTATGGTGATGATTTATTCACTTTACGTTAGTTGAATCTTAGTTTGCACAGCACTAACAGTTTACTTTTGGACGGCAGCCTTACCCACCAAGGTCACGACTCACATGTGTTGCGACCTCTAGTCAAGGGACAAGGAAAACCATGAATACTCGTCACAAGATCGTGGCAGGGGTTGCAATTCTTGCAACTATTGCTGGATCAGCAGTCGCAAACTCAGTATTAACGAAACCAGAATACATTACAGCTTCAACAAGTGCAGCAAAGATTAAGCCACTTGCATATGCGGGAGATACTATTTCTGGAGTCGCGATTCAAGGTATCCCAGATGGAATGGGCGCATATCGAAATGAAGATGGAACAATCACACTTCTTTCAGTACATGAAGTTCCTTCATACGGCGCAATCGGGGCACTCGCAAAGGCGGCAGACAAAGGTAAAACGATTCAAGGAATATCAATTACAAAATTGATTCTAACTAAAGCCGGAGATCGTGTTTCTAGCGCGTCAGACTTTATTAAAACATGGAGTTTCTACAACTACAACACAAAGAAATATCAGGACACTACTGTTGGTGCAGCGCCAACAACTCAAACCCTAGGCATGGATAACTTCATCAGCCGTTTCTGTTCAGCAACTCTCGTCCAAGCTGGGGGACTCTCATTTAAGGATGGGTCAACCACTTATGGACATGAAGGCCCTGTATTCCTATCGGGTGAAGAAGATGGCGATAGTGGATATGGACGAGCTTTCGCGTTCGACATGGATGGAAACGGAATAAACCTTCCTAGAATGGGATTAGCATCATGGGAAAACTTGATGCCAAACCTCAAGCCAGGCAAGAACACCGTTGTCATGGGCAATGAAGACGGCAACGCGACAGATTCTCAACTCTTTATGTATGTTGGAACTAAGACAACCGAAGGCACTTTTGCTGACAAGGCCGGCCTTACCAACGGTGAGGTCCACGTCATGAGTATTCCGGATATCGCAAACGACAATGCTTTCCGTGCAACGTACGGAAAGAATAAGGCTGTTGATGTGACTTTCAAAAAGACAATTTGGGATGCTGACATGAAGACTCAGCAGGCTGACCATTTAGCCCAAGGAACTGAAATGTCACGCGTTGAAGATGGCGAATGGGATCCAACTAACCCAAACGTCTTTTACTTTGTGACAACCGAATCTAATAAAGATCCAGGTGCAACAAAGTCAAATCCAGCAACACCAACTGTTTCACGCGACGGTGGCGGCTTCTGGAGACTTACATTTGTTGACGGTCAAAAGCCTGAGCTAGGAGCTAAACTCGAACTCCTACTTGATGGGTCAGAAGATCCGTACCTCAGCAAGCCAGATAACATGACAGTTACTTCTGATGGCATCGTCTTACTACAAGAAGATCCAGGTAAAAATGACCACCTTGCACGCATCGTCGCTTTCCGTCCTAAAGATGGGAAGCTCGCAGTAGTCGCACAGTTCAACCCAAATTACTTCGCACCAAAAGGCTCAAACTTCATGACAACTGATGAAGAATCATCAGGAATCATTGACGTGACATCAATGATTGCCAAGCCTGGCGACACAACCAAGTACTTCTACTTCAACGCACAGGTACACACAACTGGCGCATATACAGCGCGTCCAGACCTCACCACGAAGACTTCAAGTGGAATTCTAAAGTTTAACCAAAAGACACTTGAAGGCGGCGCGTTCTACAGACTCGCTATCTCTGATTGGGAGACTGTTTTCGGCTCATAAGTTAAACAATTGAACAGAAAGACCCTGCTCGTAGATGTCTGCGCGCAGGGTCTTTCTTATTCAAAGCGGTTATAGTCTTATTTAGACTATTTAACTGTAAAGACTATTTCTTTTGAAGGTGTAGTAATTAATTTTGGTTTAAGTACAGTTAAGCGAGCAACGAAGGTATATTTCCCTTTGGGGAAAGCTGGAGCGACTACTTTATCTCCATATTCATTGACATAATTCTTAGCTTTGCCACAGAAAACCATTTCTTTTTCTCCCGCCCAAGCATCTTTACCTTGAGCGCCTTTGCCATTGCCAGGTTCAACATAAATGGCTTGGGCTTCGTTGTTGTCCTTTGAATATAGACCAAACATTACGTAAGCATTAGGGTAAAAAATAGACTTATCTATGGTGTATTTGATGTAAACATCCTTACATCCATTTGGATTCAAGGTTAGTGAGTCGACAATCGTGAAAGTTACGGCTGTCTTTTTATTGTAAATAATTTTTTCAGTCAAATTGGCTGCATTAACCGGAGAAATATTGCCGCAAGCAATAATTACTATCAAAGAGATAAATTTTCGTTTCATGACGTAAGATTAAAATTATAATGAGTGGTTATCGACACGTTTAACTGAGCGGGAGATGAACAGCAGGTTAACAAACTAACTGTTGTTTAAAAGAATAAGTTCACTATATTTAGCTCGTGAAGCTACTCATCTATCTCATGACAGGGTGGATATTGCTTATTGCGAGCCCGGTCCCTTTGCATGCACATTCTGACGGTGTATTCATAATTCATGAGGTTGAGCAAGATATGGCACCAAAAGTAAGTCTCGAAGTCGAGAAAGATCTCACTGGCGGATTCAATGTTCATGTTGTCACTTCAAATTTTCGATGGCGCCCAGAAATGGCATCGAAGCGGCATGTCATTGGCGAAGGTCATGCACACGTGTATTTAGATGGTCAAAAAATCATGCGTATCTACAATGAGTGGTTTCATCTCAACACCTATCAGTTCGCCACGCGTTCAGGAGAACAGTTGTTCAGTGTTGAATTTGTTGGAAACGATCACGCACCTTACACAATCCAAGGTGTCCCCTTAGGAGCAGAGCAGATAATCACTGTTCCAGGCGATGAGATTCAACCTGCGTCCGGCAAAAAAATAGAAATTCAAATTGTTTTAATTGCCCTGCTTGTTATTTTCTTAGGTGGGTTATTTTTTTGGGATAGAAGAACTCAAACAACGTAACTGCCCGTGGAAGTCGATAGAATCTTAGGGTGTCGAACCTTGAGCAGTCTGAAGCCCTGAGTTCTATCTCAATCAGAAAAACTGCTGAAGAATTCCCACAGAAAACTATTCTCATCTCAGAAACTGAAAAATTAACAGCCTTAGAATTTGATCAGTTGGTGAATTCTTTTTCACACACTCTTGAAAGAATGCAATTAACAACTCATTTTCTACCCATTCTCCTTGGGTCAACCATAAATTCGGTAATCGCTTATCACTCGGCGATAAGATCTAGAACCCCTTTTGCGTTAATTGACTCTCAAATTGGTTCAGAATACCTCTCTGCAATTCTTAAACGTTTAGGGAGTCCCAATTTCTTGGTCAATACAGGTAATGAAGTTTTGGACAGGTCAGATATACAACAGATATTTGTAGGGCGTGATAAAGAAATCTCATTTTTGGCTCCAGAAATAGATGTAAAAAAATCAGCTTCAGTCTTATTCACTTCTGGTTCGACCGGTGAACCAAAAGGAATCCTTTGGGACTGGTCTACCTATGATGAACTATTTGAAGGCAGTAGGAAATATTCCAACGAAGGAGGCAAAACCTATAAAATGGCTAGATTCTCTTCTTTAGCTTTTACTGCAGGAGCTAGACAGGCAATGAGTGTGTGTGTAGGCAACCAGGTTTATATGATGAATCCAACTCAATCCGCCGATAAGATAATTGAGTTTATAAACAGAGAAGCAATGACTGATTTAGCATTTAGTACATCGCTAGGAGAGCGAATTTTTGACACCAAATCTGCGTCGCTGACACTAGATACCATAAACGACATTGCGATTTATGGTGAGAGCGCTGATTGGGTTCAAATTGAAAAATTGAGAGCGCTCACCGGTAATAGAGCTCGAATAACCAATAGATACGGATCATCTGAAGCCCCAGGAGCAATAATTCATTTTCGGATTGAACCCAATGAAGTGCCTGAATTGGGCCGAGTACCGGTTGCACGAATTGATGAGTTCCAAAATCTCGAACTCGTCTCTATAAGTGGTGATTCTGAGCTTAAAGAGTTGGTAATAACAGGATGTTTAGCACAGGGATATTTTGAGAATGAAGAATTAACCACACAAAAGTTTTTTCAAGGAGAAGATGGTGTTCGCAAATATGCGAGTGGTGACTTGGTCAAAGTCAACAATAATGGATTAGTTACATTTATTGGCCGTCGTGATGACCTGGTTAAAATCAACGGTCGGTTAGTAGAGCCATCGGAGTCAGAGGCTGTACTGCGTTTAATTCCAGGAATTGAAATTTTGACTGTTATTCCACACACCGATGAAAATGGTAAATCCACATTAGTAGCACATCTAGTACTAGAGGCTGGCTCCAAGCTGGAGCCAAAGCATGTGTACGACATTCTTTTAGAAAAGTTATCTAGCCACTTGGTTCCTACAAAACTAGTCAAACATGAAAAAATCCCACTAAATGCAAATGGGAAAATAGATCGTCAATACCTTCTTAATAACAGTTGGGAAAGATGGAGGGTCGATGAAAAAGCAAAAGAGCCAACTACATATGAGAAATTTGCTCTATCACAGCTTCAACAGGTGTTAAATAAGCCGAACCTAACTTTGGCTGAAGATGTCTTTGGTGCAGGTATGGACTCACTTGCCGCAGTAGAGTTCGGGGTAGCTGCGAGCTTCTTTGGTTATTTAAAAATTAATCCATCTATTTTCTTGAAACACAGAACTGCAAAGGAAATAGGTCTGTACTTACAGACAATGGGTGCGACCCTGGAAAGCAATATTGTTGAATTAAACAAGAGCGGCTTGCAGACTCCAATATTCATTTTCCCGGGTGCTGGTGTTACTGCAATTTTTTATAAGGAGTTTGCGGATGCGGTAGGCCAAAACCAACCCCTAATAATTATGGAGCCAAAAGGGCTCCATACATTGGAGAATGTTGAAAAAACTGTTGAGAAGATGGCCCATTCTGCAGCTGAGCAGATTCATGAGTTGTTTCCCGAAGGTGAAATTCACTTATTAGGCCACTCGGCAGGGTCTGTGATTTCCTGTGTAACTGGAATGAATTTACGAACCCTCGGTAGAGAAGTGAAAATGATCAACTTAGATCAATGTGGGTTCGCCAATCAAATTTCAATGTCTAAAAGAAAATATTTAATTACATCAAACTTGAGTCGTTTATTGGATCTAGTAACACGCTCACCAAGGGAGTTAAAAGCATCTGCCAAAAGGCGAATCAAGGCACGCAATCAGAGTTCTTATGAATTTTTTCTTCTCCATATCGGCCGTCTTGCTTTAAAGCATAAATTAGCGGCGAAACCAGATTTCCAAGTTCATCTTTTATTCTGCTCTATAGATAAACCATTGAAAGATTGGGAAAATTATGAGTTTCTAAGTTTTGAAAAAGTAGGAGGTTCTCATATGACGCTACTGAACCACGAATACTTGCCAAACATTGTTCCTAAAGTTTTGAAGTTTTTTAATGATTCACAACAGGCCAACTATTTAAATATTTGATTCTGCTATGGCTTAGAGCAGTCTTCTATTTTTTTACCACTGGGTGCGCATGTGCTAATTCAAGCTCTGCTTTACCTATACCAAAATATCTTCCAATAAGCACACCAATAAAGCCACTTATGGCCATTATTTCCAAACTGATTGAGTCGATAAAATTGTATTTACCAACCTTTCTAATTCTTGCACTTCTCAAGAAATATCTACGTAGCATGTGTTTTAGCCAACCTTTGCGAGGTAGTAAATCTTTTTCTAAGTTTCCAGTCACTCTTCCATTGCTTGCCACAGCTTGAATTGCCGTTACAAAATTGACATCCTCAAAATGCAAAACTGCTATTCGGTGAGAAATTGATTGTTGATCTTGTCTAATGAGTTCAGGGATGATGAGCATTTCAAGTTCCCCTTTTTGTAAAACACCTCCGCGTCTATTGATTTCAGCCACAGCGGCCTCTCGATTGACCAAGAAAGCCGAGCAAACAGGGGCCGGCTTACTTGGGAAAAGGGAAACTTCTGATTCACCCCACACCCAGTTATAAACAGCCCTAGAACCCACAGAGTTTGGTGTTCCATTCTTTGAATAAAAAGTCATTGCATCTGCTGGGAATTCTTGGTTCAAGTATGCACCCAATTCACTGAAGAAATCAGTATCGGGGAGTGCGTGGTCTTCAAGATAAGCCATCCAGTTGGCTTGGCTAGTTAAGAATGATTGTTGGCGCATCCCTATGTCACCAAATTCTTCAAAGTGACGGTGCTCAACTTTTTCAGCTGGTAGTTCTGAGTTATTGGTCTGCGTACAGTTCGGCCCAAACTCTAAAATAGTAATTGTTTTATCAGCTAGATCTACGCCTGCAAGGGCATCGAGAAGTACGCGAGCATCTGCACATCCATTTGGCGCACAAATCAAAATCTCAAGCCGAAGTGGTTTTGTCACCGCATCCCTCATTTTTAATAGTTATGTAATCCTAGTGCTTAGTTCCCTTAAGACGTGGGATAATAGTTACACGGTAAACTTCAAACCTGAAAGGGGGACATCATCATGCACAAGATAGCCATAGTTGGCGCTGGACCAGCCGGCTATTTCGCAGCGTTAGCACTGCACAATTTGCAAAGCGATGATCGCGCTTTTGCCATAGACATGATCGAACGTCTTCCAACGCCTTGGGGATTAGTTCGTAGCGGCGTCGCTCCAGATCACCCAAAAATTAAGACAGTAGCGAAAACCTTTGAAAAGATTGCCGCAGACCCAAATTTTCGATTATTTGCAAATGTTGAAATAGGCCACGAAATTACTGTCGCTCAGCTTTCCGAAAAATATGATGCTGTAATTATTGCTACAGGTTCAGCGTTGGGGAAGAAATTAAGGATTCCTGGCGAGGAATTGCGTGGGTCCATGTCAGCAGCGGATTTCGTGCCTTGGTATAACGCACACCCAGATTTTTCAGATCTAGAAGTATCACTTGACTGCGATACTGCGGTTGTAATCGGTGCTGGAAATGTTGCGATGGATGTGGCACGGATGTTGGCATTAGAGCCAAGTGAATTAGATCCAACAGATACAGCAGATCATGCAATTACAGTGTTCAAGAAAAGTAATGTGCGTGATGTTTATATAAGCGCTCGCCGAGGCCCAGAGCACGCTGCCTTTACTTCCCCAGAACTGCGCGAGTTAGGAAAACTACAACACACGAATGTGATTATGCAACGAGAAGATATTGATGCAGCAATCTTGCGAGTAGGTGATGCCCCCGAAAAAGATGTGAAGAGCAACCTTGATGCTATGTTTTTGATTGCGAACTCACCGAGCACAAACCATGAACGCTCGATGCATTTTCTCTTTGAACATACTCCGCGGGAAATTATTGGCACTGATCGAGTAGAAGGGGTTATTTACTCCACTCCTAACGGCGATGTGACCGTTAAGTGCGGACTAGTCATTACCGCAATTGGCTATCAAGCAGCAGGTATTGATGGTGTCCCATATGAAAATGGAAAAGTTGTAAACAAGGACGGCCGTGTTAAGGAAAACTTGTATGTTGTAGGTTGGGCAAAGCGTGGACCATCAGGTGTGATTGGGACGAATAAATCTGATGCGGCTGCAGTGATGGAATTACTAGTTTCAGATTTAGGCGCTCCAAAAAATCAACAAGGAATTACAGATTTGATTTCGAACCATAAAGTGGTTGATCAAGCAGCTTGGCAACGGATAAATGAGGCTGAAATTGCAGCGGGTGAAGTACATGGTAAGCCGAGAGTAAAAAGTGCATTACGCGAAGAACTAATGAACTTAGCCCAACTTTAAATCAATCTAACTTCAGCAAAACTTGCCGTTATAAGCCACTTTTTGTCATTTTGGATGGCAGTGAAAAGAAGGTAAGATGCGCAGGCTGTACAAAACTAAATAAGCGCGCGTAGCTCAACGGATAGAGCATCTGACTACGGATCAGAAGGTTAGGGGTTCGAATCCCTTCGCGCGCACAAGTTAAGCCCTCGGTGCCTTTCACACCGGGGGCTTTTCTTCTCTTTTACTGGGTAACGACACCGACGAAATATGTCGGCTTACTTTGAATCTCCAGCAAAAAAGTTTAGACGCATATCTGAAAACTCGTGATAAAGGGCGTTTTTAAGCCGAATGCAATATTTTTTTAGAAGACAAAATAACGACATCTTGTCTGTAAATTGTCGGGTTGCGAAGCATGCTCCGAAATTTCGTATAGTTTAAAGAAGGAACACGTACGAGCACATTCTCATCTGTTTTATAGAGATAAAGTTTAAAACGACGAGCAAGTTTACTGATGTCAGAAACTCTCATGTGTAATATTTCAAACATTACAGCCCATTCATTGGCTCGTTTTAAAGATCGGGATGCACCTCTCAGAACAGCCATTTCACCGCCTTCAACATCAATTTTCATCACGAAGCCAGATGCCAACTTGTCTTGAAACACCGTATCAATGGACGTACAAGGCACTTTAATTTTTTGAAAGCGATTTTCATCAAGTATTCCCAATTCTAAATCTGATAATTTTGAAGTACCAGACCATTTCTGATCTAGAAGGAAGTCAACTGATGCCTGAGGGCTATCTGAAACAGCCACCTCAATTAAATCGACTTGATATGCAAGTGTAGATAGGGTCTTCTTGAGCCATGGAAGAACTTGAGGGTTCGGTTCAAATGCAAATATTTTTGCCGAATCAGAAAAATTCGCCCAAACAATCATTTCACCGTAATTTGCGCCAACGTCAATGACTGTTGGCCAACTTCGTAGATTTAATACTAAATTCCAAAGCTTTACCGAAGAGGGGTTAACGTTTCCGCCACTACTTACAAGTGCACTACCTCGAGGGTCTACAGAGTCGACAAAAAGCTGACCCCCACCGGGGAGGTCAACGAAATTATTTATAGAATCTTCTTCAGAGTAATTCCCGTTTATTGTCATTGAATTACCCTAGTTTCAGCCATCTGAGTTCATGGTGCCATGATTGTTAGATGCTCGGATTGCCTTAAGCGCAAGAGAAATTGCCCTTAAAGGCCTTGTTATCTTCCATGATGTGGAGTTTGAATATGCATCCTGAACTACTCTTATCTCATCGCCTAGCCGGAGAATTTCCTTTTGTAATCTCTCGCTCCCTTGGGCTGAGTCGTTTCCTCTATAAAATCTTTTCTCGCTCTTACGTTCGTTATGAATAGGCCACTGATGAAAATCAGACGAGAAATTATCAATTTCGACTCTTTTAAAGTTTGGTTTGTTGATTTCGATTGCCGTGAGCACTGAAAGTTGATCTCTGCGCGAATAGCGCAATACATGTTGTGCCCAGGAATCTGACCACTTGCGAACAGATGATGTGGGACGGCGTGCAATGATCCCAGTCCAAAGAGGCCGTTCGCGGAGCGGAGATGGAGAAAACTCTTCGTAATGAAGGCGCTGTTCTTCTAAACGTTCACGACTATCCAAACCAAGATCCTTTACGACAGCAAACTCCTCAAGTACATCTTCACGGTAACTATGAGTTGGAATCGCCAAGTCACAGTCCTTAAGAAACTCATCAAGAATATAACTTGGTGGTTTTAGTAGGCGAACAGTGTTGTCGATGTAGAGCCATTCATCGTATTGATCCAATACTGGGTGACCTTGGATTTTTATAAGCCTTTGACTGCGAATCTGGTCACCTGGAAATGTGGATTCGATCAAAACAACATCCCATGTAGAACTAACTAATTGAGGGTCATCAGTAAAACAAATCGCTTGCACAGAAGAATCTGAAACTTCAAGCTCATTCAGTTTCTCGTACTCACCAATAAGTACCGTATAAAGGGCTCTCCGAGACTTTGCTACTGACTTTTTCCACGATTATAATCTTACTGCAGACGAGTTAGTAACCCGCTAATTTATCTTCGAAACTAACTCTATTTCCGCAACCATCGATAAAAACTAGTAAGTTTCCAAATCCGTGAATTTTTAATCAAGTTTAATTCTGCTTCTAACTCCTGAATCCTATTTTGAATGTCGTCCTCATCAATTTCAGGAATTTCCGAATTATCAACTAAATTTTGAGGGCTCTCCCCAGCTTTGATTAAATGTAATGCTTTTTGAAAGTCAGTGGACAAAATACCTCTCATGAAGCCACGAGGGTTGCTTTGGAATTGCTCCAAATTTTCAGGCTCAGATTGTTTCAAAATTTCTAAGTTAATAGAGTGAGGCATTGATTCTTTAGTGTTTATCTCAGGCCCTAATACTCCTACACCAAAGTCAGAATCCAGGACAAACCATTCACGGTTTACTTGTTTGGCAAACTCTCGAAAAACGAAACAGGTAACACCAGACCAAGACCCAGGGACAAAATCAGCGCTTAAAGAGCTGGTACGGGCTAAGCAATCGTGAACCAAGATTATTGAATTCGGCTTCGCGATTCGCACCCCAATTTCAAGTATTTTTAGTGAATCCTCATAATTGTGCCAAGAATCTAGAAATAATAGGTCGTAAAGAGATTTTAAATCTTGAGTAGCGTCATCAATATCAGAAAGTGACTCAAATTCTTGATCAACATCTTTTGCGTCCGTCCTGTACTTAAAACTACGGAAAGCTCTAACCAGTGAAGGATTAATCCCTGCAACTCCGGGAGTCCCAGTGGTAGCCGTCGTTATGGTAGCCAATGACGGAAATTCCGGGAGTAGGAGATTGATTACATCAGCCACTGTCGTTGGAATTTGAGTGCTCATTTTAGATTTCCTTCCGGTTTGTCTTTGCACGAGGTGTAAAAGATATCCAGCCTCGGTGATGCAATAACCAGATAAACCAAATAAAGAGAAAAACACCACTAGGGATTTCATGGGCAATTTTCCAAGATACCCCATGGTCAAATGCAAAGAACCCAAGAACAAGGCGTGAAAGATTTATAAACTGAACAATGATTGAATAAACTAGAAAAAAACCAAAGAACTTTAATAAGGACGTCCTGCGATCATATAGAAGAGGTAGAGATCCAATAAGAGCATCAATGCTGGTACAAGCAACGACCACTTGAAAATAATGGTCCCCAACAGAAAATGAAGTAGGCGAGAGTCTAATTAAGTGAGTACCGAGTAGTGCATCACCTTGGATAATAAGCGTAGTAGTCCAGTTACGTGCCAGGATCCAACTAAAAGCATGAGTTAAAAAGAATAATGGGGCTACAAATAGCAAGCGAGTTGCAATCTCTTGCGATTTAGTGTTTTTCAACATCCGCACTTTAACGCTGTTTAGAATCAATCTAGCGCGGAATTAAATCTGCGATAGAAGAAGAATATAAGGAGCAGCACAGCAGTTGTAATAACTGAGAGTAGTCCGGGACCCGCTGGAATAACTTCAGGAATTGCAGGCGTGGTTAGCACTTTACTTTCAAGAGATACTGGTGACTCACCATCGGCATTGGTTGCTGTAATTGTAAATGTGTAAGTCTTCTGCTCATTTAAGCCTGTGACGTAGTATTTGGTGATTTCAGTTGGTAAACCTCGAGTTGTAACTTCATCAGGATGAGTCGTTACTGTAAAAAAAGTAATTGGCGCATCAGGAATTTCAGCCATTGGCTTGAGGGTAATCAAGGCTGTCGATTCATTGAGAGCCTCAACACTCTCGATTTCCGGAGTGTTAGGTAACTTCAACCATCTGTGCCATGTTGTAGCTTCGTGAAACTTTTTACAATCATCTCTTATCAATATATAGCTTCTTATTGCTGGAGACTTTCCTGCGCAAGTCTGGAGTGTTGTTACAGGGAATTTAGATGTCAAATCCTCAAGCGTTGGACTATTTCTCCAAATCGCCAGTGCCTCTGTATACAAATGGCATTTACTGCCCTCTCGCAAGACCCGGATTTTTTTAGAATCAAGAGAGGAGCAAGTTTTTAGCGTTTGAATATCGGCAGATGTGGCCACTATAGGTTCGTCTTCTATGGCTATGGCCAGAGGAATGTTGCCCGCTAGGACTGTTAGAACAAATAGAGAAACCATTAATCTGCGCACATTTCTCCCCGTTAGATAACTTTTGACTTAGAATGATCTTAGTCAAAAGCACCATGATTTACATGCTAATGACTGCGAAAAACTTCCATCAGTGAGTGGAGGGAGTCCAAATCACCGCCAGGCTTGTATTTTGAAATTCTTGCGGAGGCTATTTCGTAGAGTTTTTCAGTATTCATTAAAGCTCCATGCAAGTCCGAAAAATCATTTCCTTCACCATACATCGCAACTACACCTGAATATAGTTCTTGATAAACCGGTATATCTCGCACAAGGGTTGGTAGGCCAGCGTTTAGGGCTTCGGTAACTGGTATCCCGAATCCTTCGCCACGAGTAGGTGAAAGAAAAATATCTGCCTCTGAAACGTATTTAGAGATCTCTTCATCGGTTGCATTTTCATGCCACTGAATTTCATCAGTGAATGCTTGAACAAATTCATTAAAATCACTGCGGAAAATCTCTGAAACCCAACCCAAACGACCAACAATTATAAATTTTAGATTTACACCAGCCAAAAGCGCCTGTGATGCAGCGGTGATGAGTTCGTCATAACCTTTCCGTGGTTCGATAGTTGAAATTAGTAAGAAAACTAAAGGATTAGAAGCGGTAGGTATTTCTCTATTTTTTTGCTGGCTTATAAAACGTTGAGCGACTGAAGCAATATTTACACGAGCAATTTGAGGGATATTGGCTCGATGCTCGCCTGCAGTAGTTAAGGCTTCAAGATCACCTTCAACAACTTTAGAACTTACAATTAGAACTCGAGAGTTTTCAAGCGCTAAATCAAGATCACGAATGAATGAATTTACCATTCGATTTGTAAACCAACCAGGCTCGCGGATAGGAAGAACATCATGAATAAAAGTTACGACGGTGATCCTATCTTTTATTTTTTTAAACTTCGTTGGGCCTATTTGAGTGACAGCTTCCATTGTCTGTAGAAAAAGTATGTCTCTCTGATTCGGGTTCCATTCAAATCGTCGTCGTATAAGTACATTAAAGGTTTTGCTAGATTTCCTAACATCTACGTAAGTGTTTCCAACCCACCTTACGTGTATAACTCTCCAATTTACGTCGTGCATATTAAACAAATGGTCGGCAAAGTACTTACCTACTCGACGGGTCCCATCAAGAAAAGGGACATTATAAATTCCAGAAATATCACAGTAAATAGTTCTCTTTGGCACCGACTTTAGTAATTTATAATTGAAGGCGATTTCAGGTAGCGTTTTTAACGGGCGACGAATAAACCGGTAGAGCGATTTCAGTAATTGATATACAAATTCATTTCGTTCAACCCAGTCAAAAAAACGAGTCGCCCGAACGTTTACGAGAAAATTAGAGAAGTTCTTATCCCAACTATTGAAGAGAATTGATAAACAGCGCTTCACAATCTCCCCTTGTATGTCCAAGTAGTATGAAACCCAACTATTACTAGGGCAGTACTCTACCTGTGTTGAGGGTGAGCACTCATTTCGAGCGAAGAGCTTGCGCTAATTCCTCAAAATCCTTCACTAAAATATCGACTTCGCGTTGGCCGTGGGCCAGCGAGATCAGCCATTGCTCATCTAAACCAGGGGGCGTAATGATTCCACGGTTGAGAGAGAAGAGCCATGACAGCTCGGCAATGGCAAAATCTGTTGCCTTATAGTCGCGATAGTTTCGTACGGGCGCAGTTGACCACGTGACGCAACCTTTTACACCGAACCCCACGGTATGTGCAGGGAGTTGGTACTTCTCGATAATTGCACCAATACGGTCCAATGCTTGCTGATTAAAGCTTTCTGCTTTTTCCAACGTTTCTTCAGTGAAGATAATATCTGCAGCGCGGACTCCAGCCATTGCAAGTGGATTACCGTTGAAAGTTCCAAAGTGCGCCATTTTTCCATTAGTAACAAAATCCATATATTTCTTTTTGCCGCCAAAGGCTGCCAACGTAAGGCCGCCCCCAATTGATTTTGCTAACGTAATTAAATCTGGAGTAACGCCTAGGCGCTGAGCAGCGCCCTGATGTCCAGCGGTCAATCCAGTTTTGACTTCATCGAAAATTAGTACCACGTTATATTGGTCGCAGAGATCCCGTACACGCTCTAGATAGCCCTCATCGGGCAACACAATACCTAGGTTTTCTAAAACTGGTTCAAGAATAAAACAAGCAATCGAATTTGAGTACTTCATGAAAGTTCGCTCTAATGCATCCGCATCATTGTAAGGAACTACATAGATTTCTCCAGGAACAATTCCTACCGGGATATGGGCGATCGGATCACTGGAATCTCCAATTTGATCAAGTGGAGGTTTGCTGGAAACTACAAAAGGATCATAACTACCGTGATATCCACCCTCAACTTTAACGATTGCATTTTTATCTGTTGCAGCTCGCGCAGTGCGTACCGCGTACATAGTCGACTCTGTTCCACTGTTTGTAAATCGAACTTGATCAATACCGAATCGACGACAGATTCTCTCGGCAGCGTCAGTTGAAATTGGTGATGGAGTCACAAATAGAGTTCCAGTCTCAAGAGCCTTCTTTACTTCTTCAACTATGACTGGATTAAGGTGGCCCGCAAGCATTGCGCCAAAACCCATAGAAAGATCCAACAATTCTCGACCGTCAACATCAGTCATCCAAGCGCCTTTAGCGCTGACAATTGAGATTGGATATGGGTCCCAGTGCTGGAAACTCGATGTCACACCTAACGGAAGTGATTTGAAGGAACGCTGACTCTCTTCAGCGCTCTTACCGGTTTGCTGTGTGAAAAGTTCCCACTCTGATTTGAGTAGCTCAGCAATTCTTTCGGGTGGGATCTCTACTGAAGTCGTAGGGATGAATCTAAAAGTTTCCTTATGGTTGGTTTGTGTAATCATTGCAAAGCTTGTACGGCAAAGGTTTCAGCGTTTGAAACTCGTTTGAGAAGTACTCTCCCGGTTCGGTTTTTTAGTTCTT
>CAFBLH010000010.1_pt1 | contig 33194 bp, 35 predicted proteins | sample 7268051 | NCBI WGS metagenome assembly CAFBLH01 (sample SAMEA6814031, study PRJEB35770) | freshwater metagenome | biome: Freshwater; feature: Freshwater reservoir; material: water | place: Czech Republic | collected 2016-04-20 | depth 30m m | reverse complement strand
GTTGATGATGATCGACTTCCTTTATCAGAGAATGAAAAACCTGAATTAAGAAATGTCCGCTTCCGTACACTTGGGTGTTATCCGCTAACTGCAGCCGTTGAATCAGATGCGCGCACCATCACTGAGGTAGTAGAAGAAGTACTCCAAGTAAAACTAAGCGAGCGTGCAACGCGACTAATTGATGGAGAAAACGAAGATTCTATGGAGAAAAAGAAGTCAGAGGGATACTTCTAATGACCAAATCTATTATTCGTTTATTAACATGTGGCAGCGTTGATGATGGAAAAAGTACTTTAATCGGTAGACTTTTAGTTCAAACAGATAGCGTTCCTCATGACAGTATCGATGCCACACGTAAAATACGCCGAAGTGGTTCAACTATTCCAACCGGTGAAATCGACTTTTCCCTACTCACTGATGGCCTTGAAGCCGAACGTGAGCAAGGAATAACTATCGACGTTGCTTATCGATCTATGAACTTGCTCAACGGTAAGCGCTTGATCATCTCTGATGCACCTGGACACGAACAATACACACGCAATATGGCAGTAGCCGCATCACGTGCTGATATTGCACTGGTGCTAGTAGACGCCACAAGAGGTGTCCGAACACAGACCCTTAGGCATTTAACAATCTGTGCCTTAATGGGTGTGAGTCATGTCATTATTGCAGTGAATAAACTTGACGCCAAAGATTATTCGCAATCAATCTTCCAAAGCATTTCACTTGAAATTTCAGATGCTCTCCATAGATTGAACATCAAAAATTCAACAGTTATACCGATGAGTGCATTAGCTGGAGATAACGTTGTGGATGCAAGTACCTTTATGGACTGGTACAAAGGTCCTACTCTCATACAAGCAATTCAAGATTGGGCGCCCAAAGCGACAATAGATCGCGGTGCACGCTTGCAGATACAGAGTATCTCTAGAGCCGAGAACTTCCGCGGAGTTTCCGGAACAGTTCATGATGGTGAATTTACTGTTGGCGAAACAATAAAGACTTTTCCAGGTGGTGTAACTGCCAAAATATCTAGGATTGTAACTTTCAACGGCGATATGGAAAAAGCTGTGAATGAATCCGCAATCACTCTTGTTCTTGAACCTGAAATTGACGCCACTAGAGGAGACTTAATTGTTAAATCAACCGAAGAACTAATCTCTAGTGATCGTTATGTGGCAAATATCGTTTGGCTAGATGAGAATCCACTCATTCATAGCCGCTCATATATTTTAATTGCCGGAACCACCACTACCCCAGCAATCGTGACCAAGATAAGACATAAAATTGAAGTAAATAGCGGAGAGCACAATTCAGCCACAACACTTTTAATGAATGAAATTGGTTCTATCGAAATTGCTACTGATACCGCCTTAGCTTTACTGCCATACAAAGAATCAAGAGATTTTGGTAATTTCGTTCTTGTTGATAGAGCCTCAAACCGTACTGTTGGCGCTGGAATGATTGACCATGTATTGCGCAGAGGAAGTAACATCACGCACCATAACTATGAAGTTGGCAAAACCGAGCGGGCGCATATGAAGCATCAAAAGCCAGGGGTTCTTTGGCTCACTGGACTCTCTGGTTCTGGAAAATCTACAATTGCAAATGAGCTTGAGAAGAAACTTTTCAATCTCGGAATTCATTCATATGTTTTAGATGGCGATAATCTACGATTAGGAATCAACAAGGATTTAGGATTTACCCCAGAAGAACGTGCTGAGAATGTACGCCGTACTTCAGAAATTGCAAAATTAATGATTGATGCCGGTCTTTATGTCATCGTTGCTCTTGTAAGTCCTTTCAAGAGTGATCGTGACCAAGCTCGATCTATCTTTGATGAGAGCGAATTCTTTGAAGCGTGGGTAGACACACCAATTGAAATTTGCAAAGCTCGAGATCCAAAAGGCCTTTATAAGAAAGCGGCGGCTGGAGAGATTCCTAACTTGACCGGCCTTGGACAGGAGTACGAGGTTCCAACAAATCCCAATATTGTCTTAGATGGCAAACTCGCTGTCTCTGAAAATGTTAACGCACTGTTAAAGTTAATCTTATGAGTTGGATGTTATTTGCACTCGCAGGATCGATAGCACAACTTATTGACGGTTCCTTAGGAATGGGATTTGGTCTCTCAAGTTCTACGCTTCTGCTCACTCTTGGAGCAACTGCATCAGTAGCTTCTGTAGCTGTACACATTGCAGAGATTGGGACAACGTTAGCTTCAGGAGCATCACATTGGCATGCTGAGAATGTCGATAAGAAAATTCTCAAGCGCCTGGCAATTCCAGGTGGAGTAGGAGCTCTCTGCGGCGCTACCTTTCTTTCGTTTATAGACTCTTCTAATGGAAGAATTTTCATATCCACGCTGCTACTTTTTTTAGGATTCCTTTTGCTCTATCGCAACATTTTTCAAAGCCCTGACAGCGCTAACTTAATTGAGATAAAAAATCCGAATTTTCTGACCTATCTTGGCTTTACGGGTGGTTTTGTAGATGCATCAGGTGGCGGGGGCTGGGGACCAATAGTGACGCCAACACTTTTAGCAACAACTAAAACTGAGCCACGTAAGGTCATAGGAACAGTAAGCGCGGCAGAGTTCATCGTTGCCCTAGCTGCAAGTGTCGGTTTTATTGCAAATCTTTCTCGTATTGATGTTGACTGGAGTGTTGTAGGTGGGCTTGCGCTCGGTGGAACCCTAATAGCTCCATTGGCTGCTCGTTTAGTTGGTAAATTACCTAAGAAACCACTAGCAATTTGTGTCTCAATAGCAATTATTCTTTTTAATGGAATTCGTGTAATAAACGGTTGATCAGAGGGTTTCAATAGTACTTTATAAAATTAATTCCTTCATCGCTCAATTCTTTTAGTATTTCTGAGTATCTAGCGTTGAATTGATGTGGTGACGGTAACGCAAATTGCCAAGTTCCACTATGCATATTCTCAACATTTACTGTGGAATTAAAAAAATCTCTCATTTTGATTGATTCTGGTAAATCCAAAAAATTTGACAGTCTTGTATAAGTCTCATCACGCTTTTGCTCAACAAGTTCCTCAATTCGGATTTCAATCCAAGAATCTCTGTCAATTTTTTCTAATGCACTTACCCCACTTAGTAACCTTTTTTTCCAGAACTCAAGACACTCCACTGGGTTATTCGGTCCCCAAGGTTGTTTAGAAATTGAGAATGCAACGTCTCTACCATCTCGAGTCATATTAATAAACTTCGAAGTAGGGAGAAGTTGTTTGATGTATTGAGAATTTGTGATATTTGCTGGTGTCGAATCTCCAAAGTATCGGATTCCAGGTTTACTTATTTGTGAATTCGCTATGTCAAAAAATAGCTGAGAAGATGCTTTTTCTAACTCGCTCTTTGGGGACTTGTTGAATTCTTCAAGGATTCTTTCAAGTTCATTTTTAGCAATACTTTGCACTAAGCCACGGGGCTTCCCATTTTTTCCTTCTGTTGACCACCAATAATCCTGCATCCTCGAAAGAAATAAACCTCTTTTACCGCTCTTGGTAACCCGTAATGTCATTAAGGCGGAGCGGGTGAGAATGTGTCTGATTGATAACTCAAAAGGGTACGGTCTTACATAATTTAGATCCAAGAGACCAAGCCTGTCAGTAAGAAATCTAATCTCCCGAGGCAGGCTCGCCTTAAATGACTCATGCTTATCCAGTAAATTGATGATGATTGTCGTTCCAGACCGACCACTTCCACCTGAAAAAATAGGCGTCAAATTCATGTCTTGAGGCTAATGGTGGCCGTGAGTTATCTGCCAGCACCACAGACGTTTTTTGCTGAGAGTTTCCTGTCAGTTTACAAGAGTTTCAAGGATATTCTGAGCGAGTGGGAATTGAGAATCAAAGTCGTACGCCGATAATGATTTTTGTCGGCGGAACAGGTCGAAGTGGAACAACTATTATCGCTGACTTACTCGACAATCACCCTGCTATCCGGGCTAGCCTTCCTATTGAATTGAAATTTACAACGAACGCTGGTGGACTTCTAGATCTTACCTTTGGTTCTCAGTTCGCGCCGCCTAAAGAAAATAATCCTATCCCCTTTTATAACTTGCGGACCAGACGTGATCGCAAAATTCGTGAGAGAGAAAAGGTTGGAAATGCTCTAATTGCCTTAGAGGCGAAAATCAATTCAACCTGGTGGGATATCGATGCGCCACCTCCACATGGACGTGGATTGCTCTCTGGCATTACCCGTGAAGAATTTGATTCCTCTTTCAGTGAATTTAAAGTAAGCGTTTTCCGAAATAAAGTAAAAGCAGCGAGAAAATTACTCATTCAACTCATCAATCATCAAAGTAATAATAGGGGTGAAAAATTCTGGATTGACACGACACCTATGAATATTCCAAATGCTCACCGCCTCTTTCAGCTTTATCCGACCGCTCTTTTCATTAATATGGTCCGTGATCCGAGAGATACAATCGCTTCATTGCTAACTAAGGACTGGGGACCTACCACTGCCCTAGAAGGAATTGAGTGGTTTGAAAAGCGAATAAGAGCCGGTCATTCTTCGCTATCACGAGTACCTAAAGATCAACAACTTACAATTTCAATCGAAGAGCTCGTGTCCCAAAAATCGACTGAGACTTATAATTCGCTTCTGACTTTTCTTAAGATTGAAGATTCTCCACAGATGGCGGATTTTTTGCACGAACGGATGCAACCATCCGCTGCAAGAATGGGTCGCTGGCGAGAAGAAATTAAGGATCCTGAATTTATCCCTGCCTATAACGAAATGGTTGCGCGGCTTCGTAGAGATAGTATTGGTTTCTATTCGGATCTGAACTAATAAATAATAGAGAGTTAATTGCACTGATGGAAAATATCCTCGAAAAGGCCGCGGTAAAAAGATTCATTGAGGCTCGAAACTCATTAGGAGTTAGCGGCGAAGTCCATATTTTGTCTGAGAGCGCTCGTACTGCAACTGAAGCAGCAGCCAGCCTGAATGTTGAAGTTGGTCAAATTGCATCATCACTTATTTTTAAATTACCCAATGGCTCGCCTCTTTTAATCATTACTTCAGGCCGTCATCGTGTGGATACTGAACTTGTCGCATTAAAGCTTGGCATAGATTCTTTAGGCCGCGTTGATGCTGATTTTGTGAAAGCTTCTTCAGGTTATTCAATAGGAGGAGTCGCTCCCATTGGCTGGGTTTCACCCGTAGTGACCCTGATAGATGAAGCGCTCAATGACTATCAAATTATTTGGGCAGCGGCTGGCCATCCCCATGCCGTTTATCCAACAACTTTTGAAGAGTTGGTTCGTGTCACTGGTGCCAAATCAATGATTGTTGGAGAATAACTTAATGAAGTCTCGAGTATTTGAATGGCTTGGTGTTTTAACAGCAATCATCTATTCGCTGTTAGTTGCAGCAAATGTTGGTGCAGAGTTCGTTGGCTTTTTTCTCCTCTTGACTTCTTCGATATTGATTGGAATCTGGGCTTATCTAGGAAAACATAGAGGAATTCTCTTTCTGCAGTTCTTCTATGCAACGGCTGGATTAATTGGAATGGTGCGCTGGCACTAAGTGATAGTTGCATATTTTTGGACAATTAAAAAAAGGGCATTACCTTTTGCTTTAGTAGCAATGGCTTTGGAAAGATTTTCTCTCAAGAGTTCTAAGAATGTTGGTTTTTTCAAATCTCTAGGAACTGGCAAAGGCGAAACTTTTACGCCACAAGATGCAGATCCACTGCGATGGGGATTAATCGCACAAGTCAACGATGTAGAAGATTTCGATCGATGCTTTGTAGTCAAACAGTGGCGCAAGAACTCCATTAGCGAATTTCGTGCAGTTCTAGAACCCATTTCATCTCATGGAAAGTGGTCAAAACAAGAGCCCTTCACGCCTTCAGTAAAGAAATGGGATGGTCAGGTAGTCGCTATAACGAGGGCACGAATTAAATTCATTCAAAACTTTAGATTTTGGCGCGCAGTACCACCAGTAACCTCTTCGCTTCATGATTCTTCGGGTCTCATAGCAGCTATAGGAATCGGAGAAGCGCCTATAGGTCTTCAGGGCACATTCTCAATTTGGGAGTCCTCGGGCGCTCTTACTGATTTTGCATATCGGGGTGAAGCTCATAATGCTGCAATTGCAGCGACAAAAAAGTACTCGTGGTACTCCGAAGAGCTGTTTTCACGCTTTGCGCTTATAAATGTACGTGGCTCAATTAATACCAAAGGCTAGTTATAGGGCAGAATTACAACCATGTCGATTCGCCACTACACACCTAAACGCAATCGCCATAGAAGCATCTCACGGCGCATGAACACAATGCTGGTGGTTGTTCTCTCAATAGCTATCGGACTGCAAATTATTTATCCTCTGGTAGATGGCGAAGCACTTCGCCTCATTACTATCTCAGTTGTTTACTGGGGTGCAGGCGCAATGCTGTTACATGCATTACTTGCATTTGGCGGTCGATATGCGCTTACATATTTAGCTTTCACTTTCTTTTTCGCACTTATTGTCGAGCATATAGGTGTCCTCACTTCGTGGCCATTTGGTGAATATAGTTATTCGACAGACTTGGGTTTTTATGTTTTTGCAGTTCCGTTAGTTGTCCCCTTTGCTTGGATTATGATGGCGCATCCAATACTTATTGCATCAAGGAGAATTGCTGGTAACTGGATTTTTCTCTATGGTGGAGTTGCACTTGCTGCCTGGGATTTATTTCTTGACCCACTCATGGTCTCTTCAGGTCGCTGGACCTGGGTAGTTAAAGGCGCGCATGTTCCTTTCCAACCAGAAATTCCACTCTCGAATACTTTTGGTTGGTTACTGGCCGGGATGGGATTAATAGGTAGCTTGCATCTGATTCTCCCCCGGGATTTACGAAAAATTGGTGCTTCTCATACTGCGGTAGATGTATATCTTGGCTGGATACTATTTTCAGGAATCATTGGCAATCTCTTCTTCTTTAGTAGGCCAGGAATTGCATTCTTCGCAGGCAGTATTTTTGGAGTAATTCTTGCGCCATATTTCTTCACTCGTTGGCTTGGCCGTCCATAGATTTCATGGAATTAATCCTTGTATTGCCGACATTTCTTGTAATCATCACTTTCATAAACTTCTTCACCATCCGTAACCCTTCAGAAACTGCAGAGATTGCCGAGTCCGTTAGTGTTTTAGTGCCACTTCGCAATGAGTCAAATAATGTCATTGCGCTTGTGGATTCCCTCAAGAATCAGCGATTACTCAAGAATGTTGAATTTATTTTTTTGGACGATAACTCTGAAGATCTGACTTACCAATTTCTCGAGGACGCAGTATCCGGGTTGAAGAATTTTCACATCATTAAAGGTTCGTTACTCCCCCCAGGCTGGATTGGTAAGAGTTGGGCACTTCACCAATCATTAGAGGTAGCAAGAGGTGAAATAATAATTTCAGTCGATGCTGATGTTCGATTAAAGCCTGATGCAATAAGCAAATCCATCTCTTTAATGAACTCCACTGGCCTTGATTTCATGTCACCATACCCGCGCCAGTTGGCATTTACTGTTGGTGAGAAATTAATTCAGCCGTTACTTCAGTGGTCCTGGATGTCTACGGTTTTGCTAAGAATTGCTGAACGAACATCGTTTTCTTCTATGGCTGTAGCAAATGGTCAATTCTTTATCGCAAGAAGGTCGGCTCTAGATGTTGCCGGTGGGTATGAATCTGTAAAGAGTGCAGTTCTAGATGATGTGTTTCTAGCCCGCAGATTAGTTGCCTCTGGTGCTCGTGGAGTTGTAGTAAATGGTGCAGATATTGCTGAGTGTCGAATGTACGCTTCTTGGAATGAGATAGAAGCTGGTTATGGAAAGTCACTTCGCTTTGCTTTTGGATCAACATTGGGTGCTATTTCAGTTGCTGTATTTCTCTTTTTGACTGGCATTGCGCCTCTAATTTTTATCATGACTAACGCAAGAATCGGGTTGTTGGCGTATCTACTGATCGTGCTATCGCGCCTGATGAGTGCCTTTAAATCTAAAGGTCGTCTTAGTTACTCATTTCTACACCCTGCATCAAGTGCCCTATTGATTTATCTCATCGCCTATTCTTTTCTCATGCGACGAGAGATTCAATGGAAAGGCCGCACATTGTGAAAATTGTTGTAATCGGTGCAGGAATGGGCGGAATGACTGCGGCTGCGCGGTTAGCACGCTCTGGACACTCAGTAACTGTTTATGAGGCATCAGATACGTATGGCGGGAAATTACGAACTGAGTGGATTGGAAAATTTGCATTTGATACTGGCCCATCATTATTAACGCTGCCAGCTGTCTATAAAGATTTCTTTATCCGAACTGGAAAACCTCTTGGCTTACTCTGCGAAATAACACCAGTTAATCCATCCTTTGACTATAGGTTTACAGATGGTACAAGTGTAAAATTTGCCAACTCGTCTAGACACCATACTCTGAACGCAATCAGAGAGTCTTATGGTGATGAAGTCTCAGGGTATTGGGAAAATATGATGAAGCGGGCAACCAGAATGTGGGATGTTTCGCGCGAACCTTTTATCGAATCTGAACTTCGTTCACCACTTTCTCTATTGAAGCGAAGGAGTCTTGTTAGGGACATCCTCACAATTGCACCATGGAAATCGCTGCGTACCTTTGCTAACGAACAATTGCCTGATCAACACCTCCGGTTCATTCTTGATCGCTATGCAACATATAGTGGATCAGATCCGCGCAGAGCACCTGCAGTACTTGCAACCATCGCATACGTTGAGGAGGCTTTTGGTGCTTGGCATATAAAAGGCGGACTGGGGACTCTTGCACAGCTAGTGCAACAAAGATGCGTTGATGTTGGAGTGAATTTCCACTTCAACTCAAGAGTTAAACAAATTATTATCAAAAAAGGGGTAGCAGAAGGAGTTGTTCTGGCTGATGGATCAGAAATCACTGCTGACCGTATTGTTGCAAATGCTGATGCCGAACTGATCTATAACCAATTGATTTTGGGTGAAAATAGAAAACTACGTAAAGTTCGCAAAAATCTAAAAGCCGCAGACACATCTATTGCAGGCTTCACATTACTATTAGGTCTTCGTAAAAATGAAAGCCCAAAATTAAGTCACCATACAATTCTATTTCCAGAAGACTATGACGCTGAATTTAACTCAATTTTTAATGATAAAAAGCCAGTAGAAAAACCAACGATTTACATCTGTTCTCCAGATGATGACGCGATGGTGAAAAGCCCAGATCTCGAAAGCTGGAGTGTCCTGGTTAATGCTCCATTCCACGGAGTTAATGGTTTCGACTGGAGTGATGAGAAATTTGCTAGAGATTACGCTCAAAAGATTATAGATCAAATTGAAGCTCGAGGAATATCCGTAAGAGATCGATTGGAGACTCTGTCAATTAGAACGCCAGCGGATTTAGAGCTATCGGCAAATGCTCCTGGTGGCTCCATTTATGGGACTTCGAGCAATGGAGCGAAAGCAGCTTTTATGCGCGCAAAGAACCGCTCTCCGATTAAGAACCTCTACTGTGTTGGTGGTTCAGCTCATCCTGGTGGTGGACTTCCGCTTGTTGGAATGAGCGGTGAGATTGTGGCTAATGCAATTGGGAGTGCGCGAAACGAGCAACCAAAATAAAACTTATGATTTGAATTGCCAAGAACCCAATAGCAACGAACTCAATTCCTGGAATACCTAGCTGATACATCACCAGCGTTATAAAAAGGAAGCTTGCACGTACTGGCCGCTCGGCCGGGGTAACAATGCCAATTTCTGAAACTTTTAACGAACTTAACTTGGCTCGTGCATACTCCTGAAATGCCGCAACACTCCAAAGAGATATTGCTAGCCAAGCAGGAATTCCAATTACATAAAGTGCATACAGCCAAAAAGCTTCACTGACTCGGTCAACCACTGAATCAAGAGTTGCACCCCAAGCACTGTCACGCTTTTGGAAGATTGCAACACTGCCATCGATGCCATCACAAAAAAGAGAAAATACAAGAAAGACTAGAGCCCACCATGAAGTTGCCGTGAATGCCGTTATTACAGCACTTATAAGCCCAAGAATCGTCAAAGCATTTGGAGAAATCCTCAACAAGGTAGCAATCAATCCACAGCGATATGAAATCTTTAGCCACCAAGCAACCACCCCGCTTACGGGTGCATCGCTATGCAAGCTACTCCACTTTGCATAGAACTCTTCTTTAGTAAGCATCGTTAACGTTTCCATTAATCTCTTTGGAGGTTGTTGCGCTGCTCATAGTATAGAAGCCTTGAAAGCGCCATAAGTCACATACAGACAAGCTGGAGGTACGGGGCTGTTTTTCGCCAAACTTGTGCTGGGCTTTCCGAAGTGCGAACTACCTCTATCTACGGGTACCGTTATGGAGTGAGTTTAGAGGCGAAGGCAGCACTGCAAGAGATTCGTGATGCAGTGGAGATTGAGCTGGCTGGTTTCCTCACTGAGCAGTCCGATTATCTAAAAACTATTTCAAGTGATTTAACTCCAGTCGCTCAAGCATTATCTTCATTTCTGCTAGATAGCGGAAAACGACTACGCCCACTTTTTGCTTACGCCGGATGTTTAAGCGCTGGCTGTAATCCACAAACTCCAACAATAAAAGCAATGGCTAGTTTGGAACTACTACAAGCGTGCGCACTGATCCATGATGATTTAATGGACGGGTCAGATACTCGACGAGGTAAGCCATCAATACATCGACACTTTGAATCAATGCATGTGCAAGATGAGCTTGAGGGTTTTGCACCAGCTTACGGCTTAGCTGCCGCCGTGCTATTGGGAGATTTAGCTTTAGTGTGGTCAAACCAAATGCTCAATGCGGCAGAACTTACATTTAAACAGTTTCAAGACGTGATGCCTATCCATGATGAAATGCGCGTTGAATTGATGGCCGGACAATTCTTAGACATTCATGAACAAACTCAGAAAACTACTGACTTGCCTCGCTCTCAAAAAATCGCACGGTACAAATCAGGGAAATACACAATTGAACGACCTCTTCACATTGGTGCAGCACTCTCAGGCAAGCAGTCCCCCGAACTTCTTAAAGCACTCTCTGACTATGGACTTCCCCTTGGTGAAGCATTTCAATATCGTGATGATTTAATGGGTGTATTTGGCGAACCTAGTGTCACTGGCAAGCCTGCTGGTGATGATTTACGTGAAGGAAAACGTACAGTTCTTATTGCCCTAACCGATGCGGCATGTACCGAATCAATGCGAGAAGAAAGTAAGAAGTATTTTGGTGCACCAGATTTGGATTCACAGGGAATCTCAATCTTGCAGGAAATAATTATTACTTCAGGAGCGAAAGAAAAACTTGAGTTGATGATTGATCAACTTACGGACCAAGCACTTCGAGCAGCCGAGGATGAACTAATTGCGCAAGCAGCTCATCCATTACTTCTTGAATTAGCTAAAATTGCAACTAAGAGGAGCACGTAAATGGTCGCACGAGTAAAAGGCCCAACAGATCATGTTGTCATCGTTGGGGCTGGATTAGCTGGTCTCAGTGCTGCACTTCGTTTAGCTGGAGCTGGTCGTAAAGTAACTGTTATTGAACGCGAGTTAGTACCTGGTGGTCGCAATGGGCTACTAAACAAAGATGGTTACTCTTTTGATACCGGGCCATCGGTTTTAACTATGCCATCGCTGATTCAAGATGCTTTTAGTTGTGTCGGCGAAGATATGAATGATTGGTTGGAACTCAAACCTGTTACTCCTTTGTACCGTGCTTACTATGCCGATGGTTCTCAACTCGACGTGCATGCAAACACACAAGAAATGGAGGCAGAAATTGCCTTAAAAATTAGCCCCAGTGAAGCTGCGGGTTATGCGAGATATGTAGATTTTGTAACGAAGCTATACAAGTACGAGATGAATGATTTTATTGATCGGAACATTGACTCGCCTTTGAACCTACTTACCCCTAATCTTGCGCGCTTGATAGCACTGGGTGGATTTCGACGTTTAGCGCCTAAAGTCAGTCAATTTATGAAAGACCCGCGCCTACAGAAGGTTTACTCATTCCAAGCTATGTATGCGGGTGTAAGTCCTCAGCAAGCTCTTGCAATTTATGCAGTCATTGCATACATGGACTCTGTAAATGGAGTCTTCTTTCCTAAGGGAGGAATGCATGCTGTCCCTCGTGCACTTGCAGCTGCTGCAACCAAACACGGTGTTGAATTCAAATATGGAACCACAGTCTCAAAGGTTGAAGTATCAAACGGTCGAGCAAAAGCTGTACTTACAGAAGATGGACAACGTATTGAATGTGACGCTGTCATTTTGAATCCAGATTTACCGGTGGCATGGCGAGACTTGTTGGGTAAAACTCCACTATCGGTAAAGCGTTTAAACTATTCACCATCGTGCGTCACCATGCTGGTAGGTTCCTCAAAAAAATACGAATTTGCTGCCCACCACAATATCCATTTTGGTGAATCATGGGATGGCGTTTTTGATGAATTAATTAAACAGAAGAAGGTAATGTCTGATCCAAGTGTGCTAGTAACAATTCCTTCTTTAGATGACCCCTCCTTGGCTCCTCCAGGTAAGAATTCGTACTACGTGCTTTTCCCGACGCCAAACCTAGATGCCGACATTGATTGGAAGACTCAAGCGAAGCCTTATCGTGATCACATGGTGGAAACCTTAGAAAAACGTGGTTACACAGGCTTTGGCGATGCTATAGAAACCGAAGTTCTAACAACTCCATTGGATTGGCAAGCCCAGGGAATGGAACGCGGGGCACCATTTGCAAGTGCACATACGTTTTTCCAAACTGGACCTTTTAGACCACGTAATATGGCGGCCGGAATCGAGAACGTGGTCTTTGCGGGTTCTGGTACCCAGCCAGGTGTTGGTGTTCCGATGGTTTTAATCTCAGGACGCTTGGCTGCTGAACGCATAGTTGGTCCGGTTAAATAGATGGATGAGCTCCAAGCATCTTATGCGGAGTGCAAAAGATTAAATGCTCTTCATGGAAAGACCTACTACTTAGCAACTTTATTGCTGCCAAAACCTAAACGGCAATACGTTCACGCCCTCTACGGCTTCGCACGCTATGCCGATGAAATTGTTGATGACTTGGAATCCGAATTAAGCGTTCAAGAAAAAGCTGATGCTCTCGATATTTGGGGCAAAAAAATTCTTATTGATTTAAAGGCTGGGGTGAGCGATGATGCAATTGGCCGCGCGCTCATAGATACAGTGAATAAATTTCAAATTCCCCACGCACATTTTGAGGCATTTTTACATTCTATGACCATGGATCTAACCGTCCAAGAGTATGAAACCTACGATGATTTATTGGAATATGTTTACGGCTCTGCTGCAGTCATCGGCCTTGAAATGGTTCCTGTTCTTGGTTATAGCGATATCGCGGCTTTTGAATCAGCTAAGAAACTTGGAATCGCCTTCCAGTTAGCTAACTTCATCCGCGATGTTGGTGAAGATTTAGAACGGGGTCGGATTTATATTCCCATTCAAGAACTGGCTCAGTTTGGCGTCTCTCGCGAAATGTTGGAAGCACGAGTCTTGACACCTCAAATTATTGAGGCGCTCAAGTTTCAGATAGCTCGCGTTAGGCAACTCCAATCTGAAGCAGCACCAGGAATCGCATTGCTAGATGCTTCAAGTCGTCCCTGCATACAGGCAGCCAGCAATCTGTACTGCGGAATCGTTGATGAAGTTGAAAAAATTGGCTACGACATCTTTAACAAGCGTGCAAAAACTTCGGCTTTAAGGCGTCTGCGTGTTGCTAGTGCTGCTTTTCTGAAGCGCCTAGTCGTATCCAATTAGTTGAGATCCCGAGCACTAAAGCAAAACCGAAAAGCAAGTCCTCAACTGGGGCAGATGCTATTCGTATTCCGATGATTGCATCTGGGTGATACATAACAATATTTCGTGAAGTCAACCACCAATTAGTGACTAACTGAAAAAGCAGAATAATCGCATAGGAAGTCCAGAAAACTCTACGCCTCAATAATCGACTCCTAGTGATATAAAAATCAAAGATGACTGCACATGCAACTGCGATGATTGCAATTTGCGTATATGTCATAGTTAAATCTGCCAATGTTTCTTGACGGTTCGTACCGCTTCAATAGTCATGATCGCCGCAAATGGAACAACAATGAAAAACAAGTACTCCTCAACCGGAATACAAAATGGGCCATAAATTCCAAGAATCTGTTGATCATCAAAGCGCCAGTGTCCACTGCGTATTGCATAGGCATCCCAAGCAATGAAGAGGAGAGCTATAGGCGCAATTGCCTTAAAAGCCCGCTTAAATCTTCTTAAAACTCCCACCTTCAAAAAAATCTCAAGCCAAAATGAGCCAACGACAGTGAAGATAATCATCGCTAAATACCCAAACTTCAACACAGGTTAACGCTACTCTATGACGCACGGGAGCCGCCAAAGGCTGAGAGGGTCTGAGATTCAGACCGACCGTTTGACCAATCCGGTAATGCGGATTTGGAAAGGAATTATGTATGTCAACTATTCTTTTTAGTGCTTGGGGCTATGACGTTTCAATCCTTGAGCTCTTGTCAGCAGTGGTTTCATTTGTAGGTGTGTTGCTTGGTACAACCGGACAGCGCATCACATGGCCTTGGTGGGCAGCAAGTAGCTTTTTGTACATGATCTTTTTTTATCAGGCTGACTTATTTGCTAGTGCCGCACTTCAAATAATTTTTATTTTAGCCGCCTACTGGGGTTGGCGCGATTGGGCGCCAACTGGTGCTAAACCTGGAGCACTTTCTGCGCGCAATAGAGCGTTATGGGCAGTTGCAACGATTGTTTCAGTTTCTCTACTTACCCCAGTACTAGCCCGCATCGGTGCAGCAGCAACATGGTCAGATGCATTTTTACTGGTAGCAAGTCTGGTTGCTCAGATTCTGATGGTCTATGAAAAAACTGAGTCATGGGTTGTTTGGCTTATCGTAGATGCAGCAGGAACGGTGCAATATGCGGTACTTGGTTATTGGTTTACGGCGGTGTTGTATTTTGCTTTCACGTTAATTGCGATTCTCGGATGGAAGCGCTGGAATGACACTTATAGCCATTGATGGTCCTGCCGGTGCTGGCAAAACTACTTTAGCTGCGAAGTTACAGATAGATCTTTCTAAGGAGAAGTCTCTCCATGTCATCCACATGGATGATCTTTATGCTGGATGGACAAATCCACTGAGTCAAGATTTAACCGTAACTCTTGCCAAGATAGTTGAGGCCTTTTCTGCTCGCCTTCAACACACGGTTCCAATTTATAACTGGGCGAACAACTCTTTTGACTCTTCACGCACATACGAACCCACGGATATCCTTATTATTGAAGGTGTTGGTTCCGGTCAAAAAGTAGTCAGAGACGCAGGTGCAACGCTGTATTGGCTTGACGTGGAACCTGAAATCGGCTTAGCCCGTGTTCTGAATAGAGATGGCTTTGAAATAGAAGCTCAGATGCGGCGGTGGCAGATAGATCAGGAGAAACACTTTAAGGGTGACGCAACTCGCACCTTTGCTGATTATCTTCTGACTTCATAGCCGTGTTGGGCGCGCCCCGACCCTGACTTTGAGGTTGAATCCATAAAATTCACGCTATGTCAGACTTATCTGGAGAACTCATTGATGATCGCTATCAATTAATTCGACAGGTGGCTACAGGCGGTATGGCATCCGTTTACGAGGCTCTCGATACCCGCTTAGATCGCAAAGTTGCTGTAAAGATTATGCACCCTCATCTAGCTCAGGATGAGGCATATGTGAACCGCTTCATCCGAGAAGCTAAAGCTGCAGCCGCCTTATCGCATCCCAATATCGTCGCGGTCCAAGATCAAGGATGGAATCAACATGGAACTCCTGCAGTTTTTCTTGTCATGGAGTTAATTGATGGAAGCACTCTGCGCGAATATTTAAATGAACGTGGGCGTTTTGCCACTAAAGATGCAATTAATTATTTGACTCCCATTTTAAGTGCACTTGCTGCCGCTCATGCAATTGGAATAGTGCATCGTGATATTAAGCCTGAAAATATCCTAATATCGCGTGAGGGCCGAGTAAAAATCGCAGACTTTGGTCTAGCTCGTGGAGAAATTATTGGATCAACCATGACTGCTGAATCGAGCATCATCCTTGGTTCAGTCTCTTATCTATCTCCTGAACAAGTACAACGGGGTGTAGCCGACTCACGAAGTGATGTGTATGCCGTCGGAATTATTGCTTTTGAATTATTGACAGGTGAGAAACCTTTCATAGGACAAACTCCCATTCAAATCGCCTATATGCACGTCAACCAAGATATTCCCCGCCTGCGCTCTGTCCGTAAAGAGATTCCCGAAGCTCTCGATGAACTAATCAGTCAGGCAACCAATCGGAACCCTGATTTACGTCCCCGAGATGCCGCTGCTTTCCTTGCTGCGCTGGAAGCTATTTCTTCTAGCTTAGATCCAAAACAGAATCAACTTAAATTAAATTTGGATCTGCCAGTTGAACCAATTCGTGAAAAACCTCGAGCAAAAATTGAGCCCGAAGTCATTGCTGAACCAACTAATGAAATTCTCGAAAATACTAAAGAGGTTCGTCGAGTAACTGAAAAGAAGCGTCGGACTAGCAAGCGGGTGCGCCGCAATCGTAAAGTTGCGGTTTTTTTAGCTATCGCGCTAGGAGTTGGAGGTTGGTACGCGCTTGTAGGACCTGGGTCTCGCATCGTTGTCCCATCGACAGTTGGAGGAAGCTACAAAGAAGCACTTGCAGAACTCACGCCACTTGGTATCACCAATATTGTTGTCGAAAAACGTTTTGATGAAGACGTTCCATTAAATACAATCATTGAATCTTCACCTCCTGGTGGTGGACGTATTGATCCAGCAGGAACTGTCACATTAGTTATTTCAAAAGGTATCGAGCGTTACATTTTTCCAACTCTTACCGGTTTAACGCCTGAAGCCGCAGCAAAAACAATTACAAAATTTCCCTTGAACTTGGGTACAACTACTCAAATATATAGCGGTGTCATTCCTAAAGGGTTTGTAATTACATCCGAACCAAAATCTGGAGTAAAAGTAAAACGCGATACAACCGTCAATCTTGTTGTGAGTAAGGGCCCTGAAACGATTCCGCTTGCTTCCTACATAGGAAAAAGTGGCGAGCAAGCCCTCAATGAATTAACTGATGCTGGTTTTGAAGTTGTAAGTACTTACAAATTTAATGAAAGTATCTTGGCTGGAGCCGTTGTGTCCCAAATGCCACTTGGAGATATCGATGCACCAAAGAATTCAATAGTTACCCTAATTATCTCTAAGGGATCTCAATATGTATTTATACCTAACGTATTTTCACTCGATGAAGCAAGTGCCATCAAGGCACTGAAAGATTTAGACCTAAAGGTAAGTGTCAAAAAATTAGGAGTCAAAAAGCTGAAGAAAACAACAAATATCTCACCAAAAGTTGGCAGCAAAGTTAAACGTGGCAGCACCGTCACAATTACCGTAGGGTAAGCCGATGCCTAAGCCCCTTTCAAGAATCGGTGCACATACTCCCACCACTGGGGGTATGGCTAAACGCTCGATTGAATATGCACAAGTAACTGGAGCAGAAGTTATTCAAGTTTTTGCTTCCAGTCCACGAATGTGGGCGATGCCGCCGGCAAAACTGGATTTAGATGAAGCGTTCAAAATTAAAGCATCAGAATTAGACATTCATACATATGTGCATGCGCCATTCCTCATTAACTTAGGTTCTCCCACTGAAGCCACCTATCTCAATTCACTTGCATCAACCAAATATTCACTTCAAAGAGCAACCGATATAAATGCGCTAGGAGTGGTTATCCATACGGGTTCAGCGGTTGATGTTAACTTCGTTGATCAGGCATGGAAGCAGATCCATGAAGGCATGATGCCAATTTTGAATGCTCTCGATGAGGATTCACCATTTTTGCTGCTTGAACCAACAGCTGGTCAAGGCCAATCTCTTGTCAAAAAACTTGACGATTTAGAAAACTATTTGAAGGCACTCGAATACCATCCAAAAGTTGGTATCTGTCTTGATACCTGCCACGTATTCGCCGCCGGCCATGACATTGCTGCTAAAGGTGGTATGGCAAAGACTTTGGATCTTCTTGTCGAAATTGCCGGAGCAGAACGCTTTAAATTGATTCATGCAAATGACTCTATGGATGTTTGCGGCGCACTCAAAGACCGTCATCAAAATATTGGTGATGGGCACATCGGAGTGAAGCCATTTGCAGAACTCCTTGCTCACCCAGCAGCTGCAGGGGTGCCTTTAGTGTTGGAGACTCCAGGATTAGAAGAAAAGCACACAATTGAAGTGGCTCTACTCAAGGGACTTCGCGACAAACAATGACAAATGAGCGTCACCTTTTAAGAATGAAGTTTGCCCCATGGGCACTGCTTTCAGTTGCAATGGCCTGGGGTTGGGCATTTGTCATTATGAAAGATGCGATCCAGCGACAAAGCGTGAACAACTTTCTCTTTACACGCTTCACTGTGGCAGCAGTTGTAATGATTCTCATTCGCCCCAAGGTTTTAAGGCTGTTAACCCGAGATTTAGTTATGCGTGCTGCCACTGCTGGAATCTTTCTCGGCTTTGGATACATTTTTCAGACTCTTGGCTTGGCGAGAACCGGCGCTGCAATCACTGGATTTGTTACAGGTTTATATGTGGTTCTGACTCCACTATTTGCTTGGCTAATTTTAAAGGAGAGAGTAAATAGATTTACTTGGTTATGTATTGCCATGGCGACAATTGGGCTCGGTCTGCTATCCATTCAAGGCTTCTCAGTTGGCTTTGGAGAGTTTTTAGTATTTATCAGTGCAGTTTTCTATGGGCTCCATATCATTGCGTTGAGCCAATGGAGTTCAGGTAGAGATGCCTACGCGATGACCGTGGTCCAGCTTATGATGTGTGCAGTCTTAGCCGGTTTGGCATCTATTCCACAAGGCTATTCACCTCCACCCGATGCAGGAGTTTGGGGAGTCGTCCTTTTCACGGCAGTCTTTGCAACAGCGATAGCTTTCATAATTCAAACGTGGGCGCAAGCTCATATGAGTTCAACTAAGGTTGCCGTGATTCTAACGATGGAAGTGTTATTTGCTGCGATTTTCGCCGTCATATTTGGTGGTGAACGTTTAACGATTCAACATACTATTGGAGGAGTACTCATTTTAACTTCCATGTATTTAATAGTCATGAAAGATGTAGAATCGCGCAATGGCAATTGATCTTCGCTCAGATACAGTAACCAAACCAAGCCCAGGCATGCGAGATGCCATTTCTCATGCACCGGTAGGTGATGACGTTTATGGTGATGATCCAACCGTAAATTCTCTAGAAGAGCGCGTTGCGCAAATGTTTGGCAAAGAGGCAGGCGTTTTTACTCCAACTGGTTCTTTAGCTAATCAATTAGCTATTCGAATTTTGGTGGCACCTGGCGAAGAGTTGATTGCTGAGACAAATTCACATATTGTCCGAGCCGAATTAGGTGCGGCTGCAGTCTTTAGTGGAATAACAACCCGCACATGGCCCGCACTCAATGGATTATTAAGGGCCGAAGATGCCCTGGCAATAGCCCGGCCAGACTCAGGTCCATATTTAGTATCAACAACTGCAATTGCCGTTGAAAACACCCATAACTTTGGTGGTGGAACTGTTCAACCCTTAAGTGAAATTGCCGCGCTTCGCGAAGGCGCAGACGCATTAGGACTAGCACTTCATTTGGATGGCGCTCGAATTTGGAACGCGCACGTCGCAAGCGGGGTTTCATTTGTTGACTATGGAAAGCACTTCGACACTATAAGCGTATGTTTGTCTAAAGGTCTCGGTGCACCAGTCGGTTCAATTATGCTTTCAACGAAAGATCGCATCAGTAAAGCTCGCATCTGGCGAAAGCGCTATGGCGCTGGAATGCGTCAAGTAGGTTTACTAGCTGCTGCAGGACACTACGCACTTGATAACAATATCGAGCGCCTTGCCGAAGATCATCGCCGCGCAAAAGAACTGGCCTTCGCTATCGCAGCAATCAATTCGACCCTCATAGATCCTTCGGGCGTAACAACCAATATCGTTGGTCTCGATCTCGCAAATATTTCATTAACTGCAGCCGAGCTAGCACAACGCTGCAGAGAAGCTGGTTTATGGATAAGTGCACTAGGTCCTAAATACGCCCGATTAGTAACTCACATGGATTTTGATGACGCAGCGCTCAGTCAAGCAATCGAGATATTAAAAATAACCCTCGTGACGCAGTAACCAGTCTTTCTTTTCTACTCCATAAGCATAATTTCCAAGCGCTCCCCCGGTCTTTACGATTCGGTGGCATGGAACTACCAACATTATTGCGTTATTTGCACAAGCACTTCCAGCCGCACGAACTGCTGCAGCTGAACCCGAATTTTGCGCCAGATCTGCGTACGAAATAACTTTCCCTGCACTGACTTTGCGCATAGATTTCCAAGCTGCCTGTGAAAATGCTGCACCCGGCTGGCGAACTTTTATTGCATTTATAGCAGATAGGTCTCCATTAAAATAATCTGAAATTAAATCAGAAATCACTGGAATTGATTTAACTACTTTTAAATCTTGATTCACATTGAATGCCGAAATAGTAGATAAGTTAGCACCAATAAGAATTTGATCATCTGCCAATAGATTAAGCGTCCCTATTGGGGTTTTCATCGATGCTACAAGAAGAGGCACAAGGAATAAATTAGCGGTCGCGCAACATTTCAGCAACCAGAAATGCGAGTTCGAGTGATTGAGCATGATTAAGTCGCGGATCACATGCACTCTCATAGCGCGTGGCTAAATCTTCATGAGAAATTTTCTCTCCACCGCCAACGCACTCGGTTACATCATCCCCGGTGAGCTCGATATGGATTCCCCCTGGATGTGTTCCTAATGCTTTATGCACTTCAAAGAAGCCCTTCACTTCATCCAGTACATCATCAAAGCTTCGAGTCTTATATCCAGACGGTGCTTCATACGTATTCCCATGCATTGGATCGCAGACCCACAAAGGTGTTGCGCCAGATTTAGTAATCCCGTCAACAAGTTCTGGTAGAACTTCGCGGATTTTGCCAGCACCCATTCGGGTAATGAAAGTAATGCGGCCAGGTTCGCGATCTGGATCTAATTTATCGATTAGCGCTAATGCATCAGCAACCGTTGATTTTGGTCCAAGTTTTATCCCAATTGGGTTGCGCACCTTAGATGCAAAATCAACGTGTGCACCGTCTAGCTGACGAGTGCGTTCGCCAATCCAAATAAAGTGTCCAGAAACGTCGTATGGATTGCCAGTTCGTGAATCTATACGGGTGAGCGCCTTTTCATACTCTAAAATCAATGCCTCGTGGCTAGAGAAGAAATCAACTGACTTGAAAGACTCTGGATCTACGCCAGCGGACTTCATAAACGCTAACGCACGTCCAATTTCATTTGCCATCTGCTCATAGCGTTCACCAACTGATGAATCACGGATAAATCCTTTGTTCCATTCATGCACTTGCCGCAAATCTGCAAATCCACCCTGAGTAAAGGCACGAACTAAATTCAAAGTTGCAGCAGATGTGTTGTATACGCGCACTAATCGATGAGGATCGGGTGTCCTTGCACTTTCAGTGAACTCAAGATCATTGACCGCATCTCCGCGATAAGCCGGAAGAGTTACATCTCCGCGAACTTCAACATCATTTGAACGTGGCTTAGCAAACTGACCGGCCATTCTTCCAACTTTAATGACAGGCAAACTGGAGTGATACTGCAAGACCGCTGCCATCTGCAAGATAGTTTTAATGCGATTGCGAATTGAATCGGCAGTTGCTGCTGCAAAAGTTTCAGCGCAATCTCCGCCTTGAAGCCAAAATGCATCGCCTTTGGCAGCCACAGCAATGCGCGCTTTCAAGTCATCACACTCTCCAGCAAAGACCAATGGCGGAAATGATTTCAATTCTGCAACGGCAGCTTTAATTGCTGGACCCTCTGGACCACCTGGCCAGTTCGGCTGTTGGGCTGCAACTAAGCCAGGTGTAAAGAGATTCTCAAGTGATGAGTTCATAGGGGTAAGAGTAGAGAGTTGCTTGGTCAGCGCGCGATGCCATTAACCAAAGAAAATCTCGGCCTCCTTATAGCGCTCGATTGGTACCAACTTAAGCTTTTCAGTAGCCGATGCAAGCGGCACGCGGACAATATCGGTTCCATGAAGCGCAACCATCTTGCCCCAGTCGCCCTCATGAGCCGCGGTGATTGCTTGAAGCCCAAAGCGTGTTGCAAGAACTCGATCAAAGGCCGTAGGTGTTCCACCGCGTTGTATGTGACCTAGAACGGATGTGCGTGCTTCCTTGCCAGTCTTGGCTTCAATCTCTTGTGCAAGCCAATCACCAATTCCTGCGAGCTTGACGTGTCCAAAGGAATCAAGGCTTTGATCTTTAACTGCCATGTCACCATCTTGTGGGATAGCGCCCTCGGCAACAACGATAATTGGCGCATAGTGTGATTTGAAACGAGATTCAACCCATTCACAGACTTTATCTACAGAAAACTTTTGTTCAGGAATCAAGATACATGTTGCACCTCCGGCTAGACCGGCATGGAGTGCAATCCAACCTGCATGGCGACCCATTACCTCAACGATTAAAGCACGGTGGTGAGACTCGGCAGTTGTGTGCAAACGATCAATGGCTTCAACGGCAATGTTAACCGCGGTATCAAAACCAAATGTGTAATCGGTATTATCTAAATCATTATCAATTGTTTTTGGAACTCCAATGACATTAACACCAAGTGAATCAAGTTTTGTTGCAACGCCTAAAGTGTCTTCTCCGCCAATTGCAATCAGCGCATCAATTCCAGCTTTAGCTAAATTATCTTTAATCTTTTCGACACCATTTTCAATTTTAAACGGGTTGGTGCGCGAGGAACCAAGGATTGTTCCTCCACGTGGCAATATGCCTCTCGTTGTTTCAAGAGTAAGGGGCATTGTTATGCCCTCGAGTGGGCCTTTCCAGCCGTCGCGAAATCCGACGAACTCATGTCCGTACTCTTTTACACCTTTACGGACCACTGCACGGATTACAGCATTTAATCCTGGGCAATCTCCACCACCAGTAAGCACACCAATACGCATTTTTTACTCCACTACGAAATTTTCATTGATGAAGGGCCAATTTCGCCCTACCTGTGGTCAACGCTGACTGGGACAGTCTAGCCTTGCGCTATGGGAAATCGACAAATCATCGCCGGCGTGGATTCATCTACCCAATCAGTAAAAGTGGTAATTCGTGATGCGCATACAGGCCAATTATTGCGCGAAGGAAGAGCATCTCATCCCGATGGCACAGAAATTGATCCAATTCATTGGCAGAAAGCCCTGGAGTCTGCAATTGAAATGGCTGGTGGTCTTGCCGACGTTGAGGCGATTTCAGTGGCGGGCCAACAACATGGAATGGTCGCACTCGATAATCAAGGTGAGGTGATTCGTCCAGCAATCTTGTGGAATGACACACGCTCAGCCCAAGCAGCGTTGGAATTAAACGCCGAAGCAGGCGGCAATCTTGAGATTTCACGCAAAGTCGGATCTGTCCTAGTTGCTTCTTTTACTGCTTCAAAGTTACGTTGGTTGGCCGATCATGAACCAGAAAATGCTGCACGCATATCTGCAATAGCCCTTCCCCATGACTGGCTCTCTTGGCAATTACAAGGTGGAAAAGATATCGCAAAGATTTTTACAGATAGAAGTGATGCATCCGGAACTGGATACTTTGATCCGACAACATCACATTACCGTGAAGATATTCTGCGCTTAGCTCTTCGCCATGATTTTGAAATTACTCTGCCACGAATTATTGAGCCAGAAAAATTTGGAGGCACAACGCTTGCTGGAGTACCTATCGCTGCCGGTGCTGGTGATAACGCGGCAGCAGCACTTGGAGTGCAGGCACAACCTGGAGATGTCATCGTCTCGCTTGGTACGAGTGGCACTGCTTTTGCTGTTTCAGATACTCCCACCCATGATTCCAGTGGCTCGGTCGCAGGATTTGCCGATGCAACAGGTCGATACTTACCTCTCGTTTGTACTTTAAACGCTGCAAGAATTTTAGATGCCGCAACTAGAATTCTTGGGAAAACACATACCGAAGTTGGCGAGTTAGCGATGTTGTCGCCGGCGGGTGCTAATGGGCTGACGCTATTGCCATATTTTGAAGGTGAACGCACACCTAATCGTCCTGATGCAACTGGTGTCTTTGCTGGCATGAATCTTAAGAACTCCAATCAATCTGATATCGCTCGCGCAATGATTGAAGGAATGCTGTGTGGCTTGGCAGATGCTGTTGATTCACTTGTCGCCTTAGGTGTCGCCGTCAATCGCATTGTATTAATTGGTGGTGCAGCAAAAAATCCCGCTATTCCCACCATTGCTAGTGCAATTTTTGGGCGTCCCATAGTTGTTCCACCAACTAGTGAATATGTTGCCGATGGTGCTGCAAAGCAGGCGGCATGGGCCTTGCTTGGAACAATGCCAGAATGGAATGTTGGTGATACGACTAAAATTGAAACTAAATCAACACCGCATGTCATGGATAAATACAGAACGTTGAGAGATAACACAACTGGGTGGAAAAGCTAAAATTAATTTGTAACTCGGACACCTTTGCCAACAACGATTACGCCACCTGGACTAATCGTAAACCTCTGGCGATCGCGCTCGAGGTCTACACCGATTGAAGCTCCAGGTTCAACAAAAACATTTTTATCAAGGATTGCATTTCTAATTACTGCCTTATTGCCAATATGAACAGAAGGCATAAGTACAGAGCCTTCGATGAGTGCGCCACTACCAACCGCAACATCATAAGAAACAACTGAATTGTGCAAGATGCCACCGGAGATAATCGTTCCTGCGCCAACGATTGAATCATGAGCGGCTCCTCCCTCGCTAAATTTTGCAGGAGGAAGTGAAGGAGGGTTAGTCAAGAGCGGCCAGTCGCGGTTATACAGATTGAAGATGGGATGCACCGATACTAAATCCATATGGGCGTCGTAGTAAGCGTCAATGGAACCAACGTCGCGCCAGTAGCCTTTGTCACGATCTGTTTCACCCGGCACAACGTTGTGCGCAAAATCGTAGACTTTTGCAACGCCATTATTAGTTAAGAATGGAATTATGTTTGCACCTAAGTCATGACGAGATTCAATATCCTCAGCATCAATAATGAGCGCTTCTTCCATCACATCACGCTTAAAAATATAGTTTCCCATCGATACTAAACACAGATCTGGGTGACCTGGCATAGCTGGTGGGTCAGATGGTTTTTCATGGAATGCCTTAATAGTTATTCCATCGTCGGCTAATTCAATGACGCCAAATTCATGTGCTTCAGATCGTGGCATCCGTATAGCTGCAACAGTAACCCCAGCGCCAGATTCAACATGTTGTTCAAACATTTGCCCTGGATCCATACGATAAACGTGGTCAGCTCCAAAAACTAAAACGTGTTTAGGGTTTTCATCGTGAATTAAATTAAAGTTCTGTAAAATTGCATCTGCACTACCGGTATACCAACGCGGTCCTAGCCGCTGTTGCGCTGGTACTGGCGTAATGTAATTTCCCAGTAAAGCCGACATGCGCCATGTGGTTGTTATATGCCTATCAAGTGAATGCGATTTGTATTGCGTAAGAACTGCAATCTTTAACATATTTGCATTTACCAAGTTCGATAAAACAAAATCAATCAATCGATAGGAGCCACCAAATGGAACTGCGGGCTTGGCTCTATCAGCTGTAAGTGGCATTAAGCGCTTTCCTTCACCACCGGCAAGTACTATCCCGAGCGGGAGTTTAAGTTTTGCCATGGGCTAACGATAGCCTGTAGCCCGTGGACCAGGTAGGGGGAAATCAGTGAGCGATTTGAAAATCGGAATAGTCACCAAAGAGTGGCCCCCTGCCATTTATGGCGGTGCTGGTGTGCATGTACTGCAATTAACCCAAGCCCTTCGCACAATCAATGGAGTGAATGTTGATGTTCATTGCTTTGGCGGACCACGAACTGATGCTTTTGGTTACTCAACTCCCGATGGGTTTGCAGATTCAAACCCGGCTGTGCAGGCCTTAGCAACGGATCTTGAAATCGCTTCACATCTGCAGGGTGTCGATGTTGTGCATTCACACACCTGGTATGCAAATATAGCGGGCCACATTGCATCTTTGCAGTACCAAATCCCCCATGTCATTAGCGCACATTCTCTCGAACCACTGCGGCCTTGGAAAGCTGAACAGCTAGGCGGCGGATTCGCCATTTCCTCTTGGGCAGAAAAAACAGCTTTCGAATCTGCAGCCGCAATTATTGCTGTCAGTGACGCAATGCGAGCCGATGTGTTGGCCGCTTACCCCGCAATAAATCCAGCAAAAGTTTTCACCATTCGCAATGGCGTTGATACAGCAAGTTTTACACCTAATCACGATTCAACTATTTCAGCAAAATACGGGGTGACTGGTCGATATGCAATCTTTGTTGGTCGCATTACTCGGCAAAAAGGTTTAGCGCACTTGCTGCGCGCTTGGAAAGATGTCCCAAAGGATTACGGTTTAGTTTTGGCCGCGGGCAGCCCGGATGAAATAGGAATCGGCACTGAAGTTGGCAAACTCATTGAGCAGCTCCAAGAGTCAAGGCCCAACATCTGGTGGATAAAAGACATGCTGCCCCACTCCGAATTGACTGCGATTTTAACTGGTGCAGAACTTTTCATCTGTCCATCTGTTTATGAGCCATTAGGCATTGTCAATCTTGAGGCCATGGCCTGTGAAACTGCGGTACTGGGTTCTCGCGTTGGTGGAATTCCTGAAGTTGTATCAGATAAAGAAACAGGTGAGTTAGTTGATTACCATGGCGATAGCGCTGAATTTGAAACTGCACTCACCGAAGCTATAACGCGTTTGATGTCACAGCCAGATCTACTCAAAGCGTATGGTCTGGCTGGCAGAATGCGAGCCATGGAACTATTTGGCTGGAAATCTGTTGCCGAAGCAACCGTGGAACTTTATCGACGCGTGCTTGCATAGATGACACGTAAATCTTGGATTCAATTTGCTTTCGTTGGCTTTCTGTGGGGAATTCCATATTTACTGATGAAAGTGGCCGTAGCCGATATTCCACCACCATTAATCGTGGCTGGGCGAACACTTATCGGTGCCGCAATTCTCATTCCCATTGCAATTCACAAGAAAACTTTTATGGATGCAATACGGGGCATCAAATATGTTCTGCCCTACGCATTTCTTGAAATGGTGGGACCTTGGATTCTCATTACTAATGCGGAGAAAGAAATCTCTTCGGGATTAGCCGGTTTGTTGGTTGCAACGGTACCTATTTTCGCCACAATCTTCACTTCAATGCGCGGGGATCACACAGTGTGGCAACCCAAGCGAATTTTCGGTTTAATCGTTGGATTTATTGGAATCGTCGCACTCGTTGGAATTGAATCGATTACTGGAACAAGTAATCCAAAAGCTATCGCAATGGTCATTCTTGCTGCAATTCTCTATGCGTACGCCGTATTGATGGTCACATCTAATCTGCCTGGCGTAGATGGCATTGCAATTAATGGCGTTGCCATGGCAATCACGTCGCTTTTCTATCTGCCAATCTCAATCTTTATGTGGCCAAGTAATCCTGTTTCAATCAATGCCATTGCTGCACTCGTTGCACTTGGCGTATTTTCAACGGCGATTGCATTTATGTTGTTTTTTATCGTAATCGTTGAAATAGGTCCAGCTCGTGGATCTTTGACTACTTACGTTAATACCGCAGTTGCAGTAGTCCTTGGCATAGTAATTTTAAACGAGCCAATAACTCTTGGAATTATCGTGGGCTTGCCACTTGTTGTTCTAGGTTCTTACTTGGCTAGCCGAAAATCAAATTTAGCTATTATCGCCGAAGCCTAAACGTTCAAGTAGTTTGGGATCTCGCTGCCACTCTTTCGATACTTTTATGTGAAGGCCAAGAAATATTTTGGCTACAAGAGCACGTTCGATATCAGCACGTGCCCTAATGCCGATTTCCTTCAAACGAGTTCCCTGATGGCCTAGCAAAATTGCACGTTGAGTATCACGTTCGACGTGGATGGTTGCATGTACGTCATAGAAGGGTCTAGATCCCTTTTCTTCGCGCTCACCAAACTCATCGATAGTTACAACTATCGAGTGCGGCATTTCTTCTCGCACATCTTGCAAGGCAGCTTCGCGAATGAATTCACAGATTAGCGCCTCAATTGCTTGATCACTTGTTGTTCCTGCAGGGTAATAAGCCGGCCCAATAGGTAAGTTATCGCCGATAAGTTCGTTCAATAATTCAATTTGATTATGGATTGCAGCCGATACAGGAATGATTTCATCCCAGACGAAACCTTGCGCCAATGCCATGATGCCAGCTAAGCGCAAAGCTAACTTCTCTTTAGAGATCAAGTCGGTTTTAGTGATAACTGCAAACTTCTTGGCTCGAGGGTGTTTTGCAATTTCTGCAGAAATATACAAATCTCCCGCGCCTGAAGTCTCATCGGCAGGAATGCACATAATTACAACATCTACTGAGTCCATACTCTGATCGACAACGGCGTTAAGGCGATGCCCTAAGAGAGTTTTCGGTTTGTGAACACCCGGAGTGTCAACGAGTACCGCTTGAAAATCCGGTCCATGAACGATTCCACGGATTGCACTTCGCGTAGTATTTGGATGATGTGAAGTAATAGCAATTTTGCTGCCGACTAATGCATTAATGAGAGTGGATTTTCCAACGTTTGGGCGGCCAACAATGGCAACGAAACCCGAACGATGTTGATTCATGTCTTTATTCTCTCATCTATTAATGCCGATAAACTCCACTGCATCGGCCACTGATGTCACGATCTCTGCGGCTCTCTCACCAATTAATCGATGACAACCCTCACTTGTTGGTGAATTTATCGGCCCGGGAATTGCCATGACCGGACGCATTAACTCAGCTGCATCTCTAGCGGTTCGCAATGAGCCGCTTCGAAATGCTGCTTCAACCACTAACGTCGCCTGTGCCAGCGCTGCAATCAATCGATTACGAGTTAAGAAACGTGCAGGTAATGCGGGGTAACCCGGCATCACCTCGCTAACAATTGCACCGGCCTCGCATATTTCGGCAAATAGACGTGAATTGCCTGCCGGATAGTTGATGTCGACTCCAGAAGCAATGACGGCAACGGTTATTCCTTCGGCGATTAAGGCGCCTTTATGCGCATATGAATCTATACCGTATGCCCCACCGCTGATGATCCCCCACTCGCGATCGACAAAACCTGCGGCAAAATCTCCAGCGATTCGTGCGCCGTAGTGTGTTGGATTCCGAGTTCCTACAATTGCAAGTGAATGCATAGACAACGTAGCGCTATTACCTTTAATTACCAGCGCAATAGGTGGTGCTATTAAATCATCAACTGACTGGGGCCACATTGCATCGCCAGGGGTTAGAAGCTCAGCGCCTGCTTTCTCAATCGAGGTGAACACATAATCACTCGAGGTGGCTGTCACAGCTTTAATTAACTTTTCATATTTAATGGAGTCATAGCTTCCATTTTGTAGTTTTTTTATCACGGTTAATGCGCCTTGCGAAAATATCTCACGGGCCCAAAAAGGATGCGCTCCCTCTACTGCGCTAAAGAGGGTTGCTCTGGCTTCTCGCTCGTTCAAATCTCAATTCCACCTCTCATTGAATGTGCTTGCATAACATCGGCCAGATTTGGAATCTCATGGCCATATAAATCAGCCAGACTCCATGCGACTCTTATAATTTTGTGCAGTCCACGTGCAGTGATTTGTTCTTGTTCGAGTTCATCGTGCAGAAAGCTCATTGCAGTTCGCTCTGGTTGAAAAACTGTTCGAAGTGCACGTGCTGGAATCTGGGAGTTCAAGGAGTATCCCAAATCAACAAAACGCTTCCGTGCGACGTCACGCGCCGCAATGACGCGCGCTCGTATTGCAGCACTTGATTCACCAAGTTCACTACGGGCCATATCAATTCGCCCTACTGGGTCTACATGCACACGTAAATCAATCCGATCCATGAGCGGACCTGAAAGTTTTCCCAAGTAACGACGAACCTGTTGTGAAGTGCACGTGCAATTTCTTCCTCTTCCACTGAACTTTCCACATGGACACGGATTTGCAGCTAAAACAAGCAAAAACTGAGCTGGAAAAGTTACATTTCCAATACTCCGGGCAATTGAGATGCTTCCAGCCTCCAAAGGTTGCCGCAAGGAATCTAATACTCCTGATGGACATTCGGGTGCCTCATCGATGAAGAGAACTCCATGATGAGCAAGTGAGCATGCACCAGGTTTAATTGAGTGTGCACCACCACCGACCATAGCAACTCGAGTAGTTGTGTGATGCGGACTTACAATTGGAGCAACGAGTGATGTTGGCGATCGTGTTGCAAATGTTCCAGCTAACGAATGTACGGCGCTGACTTCAAGGGCTTGTGCAATGGTTAACGCAGGCATGATTGTAGGAATTCGTTCGGCAATCATTGTCTTACCAGCTCCTGGCGGGCCAATCAATAAAATGTGGTGCCCACCGGTTGCTGCGATCTCAGCAGCTAAACGTGCCTGAGGTTGTCCCGCTACATCAGCAAAATCTAAAAGTTCTTCACTGTGTGTCCATTGATAATCAATTTCTTGCGAAACTTCACGCTGTCCGGTGCGTAGCCATCGAAGAACACTTTTCAAATGATCCATGGCAATAATTTCCATACCTTGCATGAGGCCAGCTTCTGCAGCATTAGCGGCAGGAACTACTGCAACTCTTATCCCCGAACGAAATGCCGCCATAAGTGCTGGTAATACACCTCGTACCGACCGAATTCTTCCGTCAAGAGATAACTCACCGAGAAAAACCACATCACAAATGCGTTCTGGTTGGATAGTTTCATGCGCCGATAAAAGTGCAATGCAAATCGCAAGATCGAAACCTGAGCCTCCTTTAGGTAACCAAGCAGGTGATAGTGAAACGGTCACTTTTTTGTTGGGCCAAATCTCTGCACAGTTGACCATTGCGGCCCGCACGCGTTCACGAGACTCTGAAAGTGCTGTGTCAGGAAGACCCAAAAGTGAATACATGGGAACACCATCTGCGATATCTACTTCTACGGTTACTAGGTGCCCATCAAGGCCTAGCAATGCCACCGAAGTTGTCTGGGCTAAAGTCATAAAATCTTGGCTCGGTATTCAATCGAGTGTGCTCCATTACTGCCAATTAATACCGCGGCCACATCAATTTGGTAATCACAACCTAGACATCCATGTGTTGCTAACCAGGCAAGTGCCAATCTCTGCATGCGGTGGGCTTTGTCACGATTGATGGCTTCAAAAGGATGGCCAAAAACCAAAGATGATCGCGTCTTTACTTCGACGAAGGCAAATACTCCGCTTGGGTGGAGGGCAATAATGTCAATTTCACCCTCTCGAATCCGCCAGTTACGTTCGACAATCTCGGTATTGTGTTCAATTAGATATCTAGTGACTGCTTCTTCACCTAATGCGCCGGTGCGTTGATTATGTTTTGTTTGCATAGTCGGTGAGAATAAATAGACACCCTGACAATGCGGACTCTCTTAAATTTCTCTGTGGATGAGCGCGGCAATATTTGAAAAAGATCGTCGATGTTCTATACACACACCATTTTTAATTAGAGCTTTTGTATGTGCTGCAGTGATATATCCCTTGTGGCCAGCAAAACCATAAGCCGGATAAATAATATCCATCTCGCGCATGATTCGATCTCTAGTTACTTTCGCAATAATCGAAGCTGCGCTAATTGTTACCGCGACTTGATCGCCTTTCCAGACCGCCAAGTTCGGTACAGCTAACCCTTCAATAGCGTAGCCATCAGTTAGTACATAAGCAGGTATTTGATCTAGACCGTGAACCGCCCGACGCATTCCATCAATGTTTGCAGCATGAACGCCCCGTGAATCAACTTCCTGTGCTGGAACAATTACGATATTCACACTCGATGCCAACGCTAGTATCTGATCAAAGATTTGCTCGCGTTTATTCTCTGAAAGTTCTTTGGAATCACGCACTTGTTCTAACCCAGGATCGCTGAGATCTTTTAAAATTAACGCGGCAATAACAAGTGGCCCGGCACAAGCACCACGGCCAGCTTCATCGACTCCTGCGATAGGTGAAATTCCTGCATTGATGAGCTGCTGCTCAATCACTTTCATTAGAAACTACTTAACAACATCGATCTGTGGAATATATGCAATATTTTTAAATGGCCAGATAACCGCAAAAACTCGACCAGTAACTCGTGATACGGGGACCATTCCCTCGTTGACATCTTCTTGGTGGTAGCGAGAATCTGCACTAGCCCCACGGTGATCACCCATCACCCAAAGTTTGCCCTTAGGTACCGTCACATCGAAGTTCATTTCGCTAGGAGTGTTTCCAGCAAATATATAGGGCTCTTTAATCGCCGTCCCATTCACGGTCAGGAGACCTTTTTTAGTGCAACAAACTATGCGATCGCCGGCTACACCTATAGCCCTTTTAACTAAATACTGCTTCGCCGGATTGGGGAGTATCCCCACGGCAACTAGTCCACTCTTCACTTTTGCGATAACTGGATTAGATGTGGTCTCATCAATTTCGGGTAACCAATTTGCGGGATCTCTAAAGACCACGACATCACCACGAGAAATATTCTTTGAAATTATTGGAAGCCTGTTGACTGCAACACGATCTTGAATCTGCAAAGTATTTTCCATTGAGCCCGATGGAATATAGAAAAACTGCACTAAGAAAGTCTTAATTAAAAGCGAGACAAGGAGAGCAACAATTACAAGAACTGGGAACTCCCGTAGTAGGGATCCCTTTCGGCGCATGTGTAAAGTTCTTTAAGCTTGAGGAGTTTCGTCTTCAGCTACAACTTCTGTAACTGGAGCTTCAACAACTGCTTCAACCACTGGAGCTTCAACAACTGCTTCAACCACTGGAGCTTCAACAACTGCTTCAACCACTGGAGCTTCAACGACTGCCTCTGGAACAATTACTGCAACTGGCTCTGGAGTCGAAAGAATTCCATCACCGTAACCTTCAATGCCATCGCGCTTTTCGCGAATCTTGGCAGCCTTACCGCGAAGATCGCG
>CAFBLH010000009.1_pt1 | contig 33645 bp, 35 predicted proteins | sample 7268051 | NCBI WGS metagenome assembly CAFBLH01 (sample SAMEA6814031, study PRJEB35770) | freshwater metagenome | biome: Freshwater; feature: Freshwater reservoir; material: water | place: Czech Republic | collected 2016-04-20 | depth 30m m | reverse complement strand
GCAAAAGTAGTTGCACGGCATTTAGAGTGCTTGGCACTTTATGCCGACAGTGATCCACTGCTTGCGCACAAACATGGAATTGCTGCTGCACACCATGCCGGTCGATTGGCAGTTGTTCGAGAATCTGCCGGATATGCAGCTTACAGAGCGGGCTATTATGAAATTGCACTAAAGGAGTTGCGAGCAGCGAACAGAATTTCGGGAGATGTCAGCATGTGGCCAGTTATGGCCGACTGTGAAAGAGGATTGGGACATCCACTCAAAGCGTTGGCTTTAGCTGGATCACCAGAGGTAAAGCGTCTTGCTAAAGCTGAAGAAGTCGAGATGCGAATTGTCGCTGCAGGTGCACGTCGCGATTTGGGCGAAGTAGAAGCCGCAGTTGTGACACTCACCTGCAAAGAGTTATCAAATGAAAGTGAAGAATGGGCGGTCCGATTGCGATATGCGTATGCGGATGCTCTATCAGCAGCTGGGCGCATTGAAGAGGCCCGCGACTGGTTTGGTAAATGCGCTGTATTAGATGTTGAAGACACAACGGATGCATACGATCGCAAAAACTAGAAGTTGTACACATTTGTGGTGAAGAATCCATCGCCATGTCAGTGCATTAAGTAAACCTCACACCTCAATACGAATTTGAGGAGTTCTACGATGAACAAAAAAGTTGTTAGCGATTTAGATAATGAACAAGATTTCTCCCTTAATGATTTGCTCTTAAGGGGACGGGTCTCAGCACCTGCAGTAACCAAAGAGCTCCCGAGCGGAGATAAAGTTGTTGAATTTCGATTAATCATCACTCGAGAAAAGCGAGACGGTGTCGACACTCTCGATATTGCCGCATGGAGCGCTAAATCACGTCGATTTGCAATGAACCTTAAGACAGATGAATGGATTGAGGTTTCGGGTAGCGTGCACAGGCGTTTTTGGAAGAGCGCGACCGGCGTTGCTAGCCGTTGGCAAGTAGAAGCAATAGAGATGGCGCGAATATAGGTACGCTTAGCCCTATGGCAAACGACATATTCGCGACATTGAGAACCTACCTGTCCAAGGTCACTGACGGTGCCACAAGTGCCAACGAAGTTGCAGCCTCAGTCAATCAATGGGTACGCGAAGGCGGAGAAGCGCTCAAGATCAAGATAGAGGATGAGGTTGAACGCTCTGTCTCTAAAATGGGATTTGTTAAAAGGGGTGAGTTCGAAGCGCTGAAGGAAGAGGTAGCTCGCTTGAAGGTCACATCAACTGCCAAGACATCAACTAGAAAGAGCGCACCACCTAAAACCTCTCAATCAAAATCAACTTCAGTTAAGAAATCGCCGATACAGAAAAAAACGGCTAAGAAAGTGAGCAAATAAATGCAGGAGAATGAATCATTAATTGTTGAGAACTTAGTAGAAGAAGTTCGTAACGAATTGGTAGAGATTGATGCCATGGCAATAAATGATCACGCACAACGTTTTGAACAATTACATAGCAAACTGAGTACTGCGCTATCTTCAATTGACGGTCTTTAGTAGAAGTTCATCACAGTGAAGATACGTCTTGACGCAGAGCTTGTGCGCCGTGAATTGGCTCGCTCACGGGAGAATGCATCTGATCTCATTGAATCGCGTTCAGTCCTGGTCAATGGAATTCCAGCCACTAAGCCGGCAACTATGGTTGATTCCCAAACCTCCATTAAGTTAGCTGGCAAGCGCGATGATTTTGTCTCTAGAGGTGGTCATAAACTAGCTGGAGCGCTAGATGCATTTGCCGATGTTGTAGTCGACGGTCGACGCTGCTTGGATGCTGGAGCCTCTACAGGTGGTTTTACAGATGTTCTTTTGCGCAGGAATGCGGCCCATGTAGTTGCTGTTGATGTTGGATATGGTCAACTCGCTTGGAGCTTGCGACAAGATCCTCGCGTCAGCATTTTAGATCGCACTAATATTCGCCACTTAACTGGGGATGTAGTTGGTGATCCGATTGACTTAGTTGTCGCTGATTTAAGTTTTATCTCATTGACTTTAGTACTGCCAGCACTTGCAGCTGTTTCAAAGCCAGAAGCGGACTTCATCCTTATGGTCAAGCCCCAGTTTGAAGTTGGACGGGAAAAACTAGGTGCTGGAGGAGTTGTGAGAGATCCAGTTCTTCGTAAGGCCGCTGTCATTGAAGTGGCTGAATCCGCTTTTGATGTAGGTCTTGGGACTATGTCGATAGTTGCTAGCCCACTTCCAGGTCCTGCTGGAAATGTGGAGTATTTCCTGTGGCTAAAGCGTGGTGCCTCATCGATTGATTTTCTTGCTTTAGATAAAGCGATTGAAGAGGGGCCAGCGTAATGCGCAATCTTCTTCTTGTATGCAACCCATCACGTCCTCAGGCCGTAGAAGCTGCAAAAGTCCTCACTAAGGAGTTCGTTCAAGCTGGATTCAATATTTTTACAATCTCAGATATTGCAATTGAAGGTGTTACAAACTCAACTGCGCAAGAGCTGCCAGAGCTTGAAGTTGGTTTAGTTTTGGGTGGCGATGGAACTATGTTGAGAGCGGCCGAAGTTACCCGATTTCATCAAATTCCATTGCTCGGCGTGAATCTCGGTCATGTTGGTTTTTTGGCAGAAGTTGAAGAAACGACATTGGAGTCAATAGCTGCATCGATCATCGGTAAAAAATATGTCATAGATTCGCGTATGACGGTGCAGTACTCCGTTATTCGTCATGGCAAGAAAGTAAGCGAGGGTTGGGCGCTCAATGAGGTAACCGTTGAACGCCAGCGGGCAACAATGGTTGAGCTTTTCCTAGAAATAGATCAAAGACCTATTTCTAGGTGGGGTTGCGATGGTTTGATCTGTTCTACACCTACTGGTTCTACGGCCTATGCTTTTTCAGCGGGTGGTCCGGTTGTCTGGCCAGAGGTTGATGCTCTTGTTGTACTCCCGATTTCCGCTCATGCGCTTTTCTCTCGCCCATTGGTTATTTCAACAAAGTCTCAAATCGTTGTTCGGATAGAATCGGATGAAGCCTTGCTCTCTGCCGACTCTTTGCGCAAGTTTGATCTCTTAGCTGGTGACCAAGTCCATATCTCCAAAGATGTCAGAGCGGTTCAATTGGCACACCTGAGTAACACTCTTTTTAGTGATCGCTTGGTTGCAAAATTTAGACTACCGATTCAAGGATGGCGCGGTGAGTGAGCGAACTTTTCTTGACGAAATTACGATTCGTTCGATTGGCGTCATAGACCAAGCAACCATCGAGTTCTCAAGTGGATTAACAGTTCTTTCCGGTGAAACAGGTGCCGGAAAAACCATGATATTGACCGCCCTCAATCTAATTTTAGGTGGCAAGAGTGATAGCGCCCTTGTTCGACAGGGGAGCGAAAGACTCATAGCGAGTGGTCGGTTTAGAGTTCCAACTGATCTGAACGAAATTTTCGATAATTTTGGAGTGGTGATTGAGGAGAATGAGCTCGTAATTTCACGCTCCGTCAATAGTGATGGAAAAAGTAAAGCCACCTGTAATGGAATTGCCGTTACAGCAAACACTTTGATCAATATGAGTGAATTTATAGTGGAAGTGCACGCACAAGCAGCAAATCTTAATATTAGTAAGTTGCCAAAGCAACGCGAGCTATTGGATAAGTTTGCTGGTGACCCTTACAAAAAGGCTATTGCAGATTACTCCCATGTACTCGAGAGATATTTTGAATTAAAATCTCGGATTGATTCTTTGAAAAAGTCTAAAGCGCAGAAAGACAGTGAACTAGAAGAGTTGCGAGAATTTCTATCAATACTAGAAAAATTGAAATTGCGTCAAGGCGAGTATTCTAAAATCAATGCATCTATTGAACGCTTATCCAATGTTGAAGAGTTGCGAATAGCCGGAATAACTGCCAGTAGTGCAATCGATGATGAAGAATCTGGGGCGCTGAATTCGTTAAATGTAGCCAGGCACGCACTCGATTCAGCGCGATCTAAAGACGCCGAACTTGAGTCAATACATGCAAAAGTGAGTGATGGTTATTTTCTCATAGATGATGCGCGCACTGAACTTGCGGCATATATTCACTCACTTGAAGCCGATCCTGATCAGCTTGAAGTTTTAAACTCCAGAAAAGCGGTAATAATTGCACTTATCAAGAAGTACGGCGGAAATGGAAATCTGGATGTTGAGTCCGATAATTTAGTTCATAAATATAGCCAATCGGCTGATGCGATGGCAGATTTGGAAGGTGGAGACGATCGGTTGCACGCGATGGAATTGGAGTTGAAGTCCACTAAAGAAGCACTTGTTAAGAGTGCTAGACATTTGACTCATGTACGCACAGAAGCTGCAAGTAATCTGTCAGCTCTTGTCACTCAAGAAATTCACGAACTGTCCATGCCACATACTTCTTTTTCAGTCCAGATTAAAAGTGCGGATTACTCTGCCTTGAAGGAGTCAGATTTCACGGTATTAGGTTGTGATGAAATTTCAATGTTTATCTCTTCACACAAAGATGCACCACTGGTAGCGCTGGCGAAAGGTGCAAGTGGTGGCGAGATGTCGCGTGTCATGCTAGCGCTAGAGGTTGTTCTGGCTGCAACTCATCCGGTCGGTACATATATTTTTGATGAGGTTGATGCTGGGGTTGGTGGAAAAGCTGCGATAGAAGTAGGTCGGCGTTTACACGCCCTGTCTCGGCATGCGCAGGTGGTTGTGGTTACTCATTTACCTCAGGTAGCTGCTTGGGCCGACTCGCATTTTGTGGTTACAAAAGACATTAATGGTTCGGTGAGTCAAAGTGATGTGCGAAAAGTAGATGGAGAAGATCGCATTGAAGAGATTGCGCGCATGTTGGCGGGCTTAGAGAACTCAACAAGTGCCCGCGAACACGCCGCTGAACTGCTTTCTCTCAAGGTGTAACGGAGAGAGTTAGTTAAGTGATAGGTTCGTCTCCCATGGGCCAGCAACATGTGACGAAACATATTTTTGTATCCGGCGGAGTCGCCTCATCTCTTGGCAAAGGACTCACGGCATCATCATTAGGAAGACTTCTCGTAGCCCGCGGACTGAGAGTCACTATGCAGAAACTAGATCCATATCTGAATGTGGATCCTGGAACGATGAATCCATTTCAGCATGGCGAAGTTTTTGTCACAGATGATGGAGCCGAAACTGATTTGGATATTGGACATTATGAAAGATTTTTGGATACCAATCTTCATGGTTCAGCAAACGTCACGACAGGACAGGTTTATTCACGAGTAATAGCACGTGAGCGCCGGGGTGAATATCTAGGAGAAACAGTCCAGGTTATTCCGCATATCACTAATGAAATCAAGGAACGTATCCGAGCTATGGCTGCTCCAGATATCGATGTAGTGATTACCGAAATTGGTGGAACCGTTGGAGATATTGAGTCGCAGCCGTTCTTAGAGGCCGCTCGGCAGATTCGTCAAGAAGTTGGTCGAGACAATGTCTTCTATCTCCATGTCTCATTAGTGCCCTACATCGGACCATCAGGGGAGTTGAAAACTAAGCCCACCCAACACTCTGTTGTTGCTCTGCGAAGTATTGGTATAGCACCAGATGCGATTGTCTTGAGATCCGATCGTGAAATTCCAATAGGTGTTAAGAAGAAGATTTCGCTCATGTGCGATGTTGATTTGGCAGCTGTTGTAGCAGCCGTAGATGCCCCATCCATTTACGACATTCCCAAAGTTCTACACTCGGAAGGTCTAGATGCATATGTTGTAAAACGTTTAGGACTGATTTCCCATGATGTTGAATGGGGAGAGTGGGATGTTCTCTTAGAAAAGGTGCATCATCCGAAACACACGATACGGGTTGGTTTAGTTGGAAAATATATTGATTTACCAGATGCATACCTGTCCGTGTCAGAGGCGTTAAGAGCAGGTGGATTTGCAAATGAAGCGAAAATTGAAATTGTTTGGATTCCTAGTGATGATTGTGAAACCGAGGAAGGAGCAGAGAGAAATTTGCATAATGTAGATGCGATCTGCGTTCCTGGAGGTTTTGGAATTCGCGGAATCGAAGGAAAAGTCGGAGCGCTTAAATACGCTAGAGAGAAACGAGTTCCCACCTTAGGTTTATGTCTTGGACTTCAATGCATGGTGATTGAAGCGGCAAGAAACTTAGCAGGCATCACAGATGCCATTTCATCTGAATTTTCAGATTCAGGAACTCCCGTAATAGCGACTATGGAGGATCAAAAAAACATTGTTGCAGGCCATGAAGATATGGGAGGGACCATGCGATTGGGTCTCTATACAAGTGATTTGTTGGCTGGTTCGGTAGTGGCGCTTACTTATGGTGAAACACAAATTTCTGAGCGACATCGTCATCGTTATGAGGTGAATAATCTTTATCGCGATCAAATCTCTTCGGCCGGTTTGATTTTTTCAGGATTCTACAAAGAACGTGATCTGGTTGAATTTGTAGAACTACCGAAAGAGGTGCATCCTTACTACGTAGGCACGCAAGCTCATCCAGAGCTTCGGTCTCGTCCCACTCGTCCTCACCCACTCTTTGTGGGGTTAATTGCAGCGGCAGTGGCATTGAAAGGTTAATCCTTCATGATTGTTGGTATCCCTAAAGAAGTAAAAATCAATGAGTCACGGGTGGCGATAACTCCCGAAGGTGTTGGCGAGTTTATAGCCGCTGGCCATTCTGTGGTCATAGAAATTGGAGCAGGCGAAGGATCAGCAATCCATAATTCAGATTTTCAATCTGCCGGAGCGACAATGGTTGCCAGTGCACAGGAAGTATGGGCACAGGCAGAGTTAGTAATCAAAGTCAAAGAACCTATAGAGATTGAATATTCGCGGATGCGCTCAGATCAAATTCTTTTCACGTATCTTCATCTAGCCGCTTCTCGTACCTGCACAGATGCACTCATGGGAAGTGGCATAACTGCCATAGCTTACGAAACAGTAGAAGTGAACGGAGCATTACCTCTCTTAGCCCCAATGAGCGAGGTGGCTGGTCGCTTAGCTACGCAAGTGGGTGCGACTGCATTGCAACGACCAAATGGCGGTCGAGGTACTTTATTGGGCGGTGTTCCTGGTGTGGCACCCGGTCGAGTAGTTGTCATCGGTGGTGGAGTTGCAGGTGTAAACGCAGCGGTAATTGCGGTGGGCATGGGTGCTGATGTAACTGTATTCGATCGCTCCATAGCACGTCTTGCCTATATTGACACAACTTTTGGTGGACGTATAAAGACTCTCGTCGCATCTGCGCATGCGATTGATCGTGAAGTTAGATTAGCGGATTTGGTTATTGGGGCTGTGCTAATCCATGGCGCAAAGGCACCGCAATTGGTTTCGAATGAACTTGTGAAGAAAATGAAATCAGGTTCAGTCTTAGTTGACATAGCTATTGATCAAGGTGGGTGCTTTGAAGACAGTCGTCCAACCACACACTCTGACCCAACATATCTAGTCCATAATTCAATTTTTTATTGCGTTGCTAACATGCCGGGAGCAGTGCCAGTGACATCCACATATGCTCTTACTAACGCGACACTTTCTTATGCATTATCGATTGCCAATTATGGTTGGCGCGAAGCATGCATGAAGGATTCTGGTCTTGGAAAAGGCATCAATGTACACGGCGGAAAAATTTACTATTCGGCCGTTGCGGAAGCACATGGATACCAGCACTTTAAGTTTTAGCGCGCTGGCACAGTCTTTTTTGAATTATTGTGCGGTTGAACGAGGCTTAGCGGCGAACACTATTGCCGCCTACCGACGTGACTTAGAAAAGTTTTCTGCATATATAGGCGATAGTGCGGTTGCGGAAATCGAGGCCACAAAAATCCAAGATTTTGAATCAAGTTTGCGTCTGGCAAAACTTGCACCTTCGAGTATAAATAGAATCGAATCAACGTTAAGAGTTTTTTTCCTTCACTGTCACAATGAGTACGAGATGATTAATCCCACACTTGAAATCGTTAGTAGTAAATCTGTGCGGCGGCTTCCAAAGGCGCTTCGAGTGGAACAGATTGTTGCACTCATAGAAGCGGCAGATAAACAGGGAGAGCCAATTACATTGCGAGACAGATTATTAATTGAGCTTCTTTATAGCAGTGGAGCTCGCGTGAGTGAGTTGATTGGTATGAATGTAAATGACATCTCAACGATTGGGATAAATGACGAGATAGTTTCAACAGTTAAACTCCGTGGTAAAGGAGGGAAAGAGCGGATTGTACCTATCGGCGTATTCGCGACTAAAGCAGTAACTAATTATTTGGTAAGGATTAGACCCGGATTGGCGGCCAAAACTTTGCACCCAGATAACGCGCTCTTTCTTAACGCCAGAGGTGGTCGGCTTTCCAGACAGTCTGCTTGGAATATTGTTTTGGCTAGCGCGAAAGCCGCTGGAATAACTGAAAAAGTATCTCCCCATGTATTCCGCCACTCGTATGCAACCCATCTACTAGATGGTGGTGCTGACATTCGCGTAGTTCAAGAATTGTTAGGTCATGCATCAGTCAATACAACCCAGATTTACACGCTCATCACGATCGATAAAGTGAGAGAGAGTTATGCAATGTCTCACCCACGAGCTTAATTACTCTTTACAGACCTCGAAGGCGTCTAGCAAGAATACTTTGGTCACCCTTGGCTTCTAAATCTGCGATTATTACGGCGATAGATTCACGGACAATACGCCCGCGATCGGCCGCTAGTCCTAAATCACCACGAAGAAGCAATCGTGCCTGATCTAAATCGAAAAGTTCATCCGGGGACAAGTAAACCGTTATTTTCTCATCATGTCGTTCGCGACCAGATGGAGAACGGTCAACAGTAGTAACTCGTCGTCGCGCTATTGAGCGGACTCCCTTCTTTACTGAAGGCGCTTTTGGTGTCGCAATAGCAGGAGGAACAAGTGGAGCAGCTGACTCTTGGTTATTGGGCACAGAACTTAATGCTGGCGCAGTTGAACGGAAGAGTTCGTCAGCTCCTGGGAGATTAGCTCTACGGGTCATCGGGCGCCTCCTCGGGCAATTAGTTCACGGGCAAGTCGTCGATAAGAAGCAGCACCATCTGAGGATGATGCGTACGTAGTAATTGGCTCGCCTACAACAGTAGTTTCTGGAAAACGAATGGTTTTGGCGATGATGGTTTCAAAAACATCATCTGGAAATTGCTCAAGAATTCTTTCTAGTACCTGTCGATTGTGTGAAGTTTTCTTATCGTACATAGTGGCCAATATTCCAATAAGACGAAGATCTGGATTCAAGAAATTCTTTACTTTATCTAAGTTGCCCTTTAGCTCGATAAATCCGTGAAGTGCAAAGTACTCACATTGCAGCGGCACTATAACTTCATCTGCAGCAACGAGAGCGTTAATCGTTAGCTGCCCCATGGTCGGTTGACAGTCAATCAGTATCACGTCGTAATAATCCTTCAATGATGTCAGCGCTCGTTTAAGATATTGCTGTCCACCGATTTCGGCACCAAGGGTTGTTTCAGCAGTTCCTAGATCTCGGTTTGCTGGAAGAAAATCCAAACCAGGAACAGAGGATTTCAAAATAATAGTTTCTACGGATGCGGTTGGTGTCATCAAAGCGTAATAAACAGTCTGTTCTAAAGGCAGTGAGTGAGCATTGACTCCCAGGCCAAGAGATAATCCACCCTGCGGATCAAAGTCAACTAGGAGTACACGTCGACCAAATTCAGCTAATGAAGCACCAAGATTGATAGTCGTTGTAGTTTTTCCAACGCCACCTTTTTGATTAAATATTGCTACTACTTTGGCGTTCCCATGTTCTGAAATGGGGGTGGGTACATCAAAGATCTTGGCAGTTTTGCCCAGAAGCGTTGAAGTAGTTGAAATCTCTTCACGAATTGTCGATTTAGCGCTCAAACGTCAAACCTCTTTCTAGATATTGGCCCGAGCCTACGCGCTACACGGTTCTTGGGCAAGTGTGAAGTAAGGTGCCTCCATGGATCTATCGATGGAGGCGTCAGCCGACGTTAACGCCGCTAGCTCGGCAGCTTTTTCCGTGCACCTTGAAAATTTTGATGGCCCATTTGACCTGCTGTTACAACTTATTTCACGGCACAAGATGGACATCACGGAGATATCGCTGAGCATAGTGACGGATGAATTCATATCCTTTATTCGGGCACTTGAGGTGAGCGGTGAAGGGTGGCGACTTGATCAGGCGACAGAGTTCTTGGTCGTGGCTGCAACGCTTCTTGATTTAAAGGCGGCACGACTGTTGCCGAGCGGAGAAGTCGACGATGAAGAGGATCTCGCGCTTCTTGAAGCTCGAGATATTCTCTTTGCTCGCCTGCTTCAATATCGGGCGTTCAAGGAGATAGCCTCAACCTTTTCCGAAAGAATCGCGATGGCTGACAAATCATTTCCGCGCATCGTCGCACTTGAACCAGCGTTGGCAGCACTTCTACCAGAGGTGCTGATAGGCGTAGGTGCCGCTAGGTTTGCTGCCATCGCTGAACGCGTTCTGACGCCTAAAACCACGCCAGTAGTAGGCGTAGAGCACCTCCATCTGCCATTGGTGAGCGTCACAGAGGAGTCCAGGCGCGTTGTAGAAGCGTTGCGCCGTTCAACGTCACTTTCTTTCAGAAACCTTATCGCCGATGCGGATAGTACGCTGGTGGTCGTCGCGAGGTTTCTTGCACTTTTAGATCTATACCGCCAAGGCGTACTGCGATTTAACCAGGTGATTGCTCTCGGAGAGCTCCAGATATCCTGGACGGGTTCGCTCCAGGGCGAGATTGAAGTAAGTGATGAATTCGATATTCCAATAGTCATTGAAGATGCTGATTTAAACGAAATGGGTGAAAATGTCTAATGTTGAAGTAGAGCGTTCTATCGAGGCGATTCTCATGGTGGTCGATGAGCCTGTCTCGGAAATTACTCTTGCGCAAGTCTTAGAGCGCCCGATAGATGAGATTGAAGCGGCATTAACCGTACTGACTAGCAGTTATGAAGATCGAGGATTCACTTTGAAAAAAATAGGTGGGGGATGGCGCTTTTATAGTCACCCAGAGTGCGCTGCGGTGGTAGAGAAATTTGTTCTAGATGGTCAGCAATCTCGCTTAACACAGGCAGCGCTAGAGACACTCTCGGTTGTTGCTTACCGCCAACCAGTCTCCAGGGCCCGAGTGTCGGCAATTCGGGGCGTCAACGTTGAAGCGGTTATGAAGACTCTCATAACGCGAGGTCTGGTTGAGGAGTCAGGACTGGAGCACGAGACGGGTGCAATTTTATACACGACGACCAGCTATTTCTTAGAGCGATTAGGCCTGAATTCGCTAGCAGATTTACCAGCGCTAGCGCCGTACCTACCAGATCTTGACGGGCTAGACGAGATCCTTGATTCGCTAACCGAGTAAAGTTCGCGCTATTGTTGTCTCCGACAGTCGGGAGACAGCCATGGGCGATATACGCCTCAATAAAATTATCGCTGATGCAGGCATCACAAGTCGTCGCGGTGCAGATGAGCTAATCGATTCTGGTCGAGTCACAGTCAACGGGCTAGTAGTCCGGACTATGGGCTCTAAATTTGATCCTTCCAAAGATGAAGTAGCAGTTGATGGTGAGACAATTCATCGTTCTATGACTAAGAGTTATCTTGTACTTCATAAACCTAAGGGTGTTTTGTCAACTATGTTTGACCCAGATGGTCGACCATCGCTCAGTGATTTTATTGACTTGCGCCGGGAGAGGCTTTTTCATGTGGGCCGGCTAGATAAGGATTCCGAGGGGTTGATTTTGTTGACCAATGATGGTGACCTTACTTTCAGAGCGACGCACCCTTCTTTCGGATTAGAAAAGACCTACATAATCGAATACGACGGGAAGTTACCGACCGGTGTCGACAAAGTTCTAATGAAAGGAGTTGAGCTTGAAGATGGAATGGGACGAGTTCTTCACTTCAAAGAGCTCTCACCTCGATGGATTGAAGTCAGCATTCATGAAGGCCGATATCACATAATCCGGCGGCTCATGGAGGCAGTGGAAGTAGATGTCCTGCGGTTGATCCGTACGAAGTTTGGACCGATTTCCCTTGGAGATACCCCGGAGGGTCGCTGGCGAGATCTCAATGGTGGAGAGTTAACAAATCTACGAAACGTTTTAGGGTTATAAAGATATAGACATATATCTATAAAAGCGTAAAAGACGTTATAATGATTTATCGACAATATGAAAATAAATATAGATAAATAGACAAACATAACCGTAAAATACGTCCACATTATCGACATATCTGTTTTTCTCGCATCAGATTAAACCAGCCGAGTTTAAGGGGAGAATGAAAAATTGTTGCTAAATCTATATATAGCTTAAAGGTCTAGTAGGTAAAAAGAGAATTTAAATCACGGCGTAATTGCATTAAGAAAGGTACCCTTGTCTCATGAGAGCAATTCGTGGCGCTATTCAAGTCGAAGAAAATTCGGCGCAGTCGATAGCTTCTGGAGTCAAGGAGCTCATCGGCGCAATAATGCGTAGCAACTCGTTAACCCCTTCAATGGTCATTTCAGTTATTTTCACTTCGACTCCAGATCTCACAGCGGCTTTTCCGGCTGCTGCATGTAGAGAGATTGGCTTTGAGTCCGTACCCCTTATTGGTGCGGTAGAAGTGGATGTACCTGGTGCTTTGGACAGGACAATTCGCGTGATGCTCCATTGCGAAACTACTTTGTCGGGCGAAGCAATTTCGCATATCTATCTGCGTGGTGCTCAAGCGCTCCGCAAAGATATAGCTCAGTAATGCTCAACAAGGTCCGAATAGTTGGCTCAGGTTTGATTGGAACTTCAGTCGGTTTGTCTCTGAAGGCGCAAGGAGTTGTCGTTCAAATGGTCGATTCGGATGAAGCCTCCCAGGCTCTAGCCAACGATTTGGTCGGAGGGCTCGAAGTTTCCAATCCTGACGTTGTAATTTTTGCAACTCCGATTTCACAGATTCCACTGATCATTGAGCGTGAATATGCACTAAACCCCAACTCGACATTTATGGATGTTGGTAGTGTAAAGAATGAAGTTCTACTCGAGGTCGAGAAATCTTCGCTTCCGCTGACACGATTTGTACCGACTCACCCAATGGCCGGTCGTGAAATCGGGGGAGTTCAGTCAGCCAGAGCAGACCTGTTCGCAGCTCGTAGTTGGGTTATAACACCGACTAATGAATGTCTACCAGAGTCCATAAACCTGGTTATCGAAGTGATCAAAGCAGTTGGCGCTGATTTGATTGCCCTGCCGGCCGATGAGCACGACAGGGCCGTAGCTGTTGTTTCTCATCTTCCACAAATTCTGGCCAGCCTTTTGGCGCAGGGGCTTCATTCAATTCCTGATCATTGGTTGGATCTAGCTGGTGGTGGTTTGCGAGACACCACACGTATCGCGAGTTCTGATGCGCAACTATGGAGTGAAATTATTTTCTCCAACAGACGCGAAATTTCGATAGTGGCAGAGTCCATGTATCAGCGCCTTGGGGAGTTGATTGAATCCCTTGATAATAAGGAGTTTATTCGCGAGTTTATTGAAAAGGGCAAGTCAGGCAGATTGCGAATCCCTGGCAAGCATGGTGGCACGGCTCGCGATTACTCATATCTTCCGATTGTTATCGATGATAAACCGGGACAACTCGCGGCCATTTTCAACGAATGCGCAAATATTTCTGTAAACGTAGAAGACTTATCGATAGAGCACTCACCTGGGCAATTAAGTGCACTCATCACGCTCGCGCTTTCTGACAATGATGCAATTGAGTTGTCTGCTCATCTTTCTGCGATCGGATGGAATGTTCATCCGGTTCTCAAATAGAAGTAGGCTCACCTCATGGGCATAGTCGTAGCAATTGATGGCCCGAGTGGCGCAGGCAAGTCAACAGTTTCAAAAGCAATAGCCATCCGCGCTGGTTGGAATTACCTAGATACTGGTGCGCTGTATAGAGCCGTTACATGGGTTGCTCTTGAAAGCAAAGCTGAAAAAGCTAGCGAAATCATCGCTGCACTCAAGCAGACACCCATTCGTTTTCTGCCTGATCCACATAGTCCACACGTTTACGCCGGTGATACTGAGATTACACAGTCCATACGTGGAACATCTGTCACAGAAAATGTTAGTCGAATTAGTTCTATGCCAGAAATACGTCGAGAACTTTTAAGTATTCAGCGAACAATTGTCGATAGAGCAGAACGCGGAATCGTTGTAGAAGGTCGTGACATAGCTACAGTTGTTATACCTGACGCACCGCTAAAAATTTATCTAACAGCAGAATTAGACGCACGTGCAGAGCGTAGAGAAGGCGAGACTGACGATAAAAGCGTGAACGTAAGGGCTTCACTGGATTCACGGGACACGCTAGATTCAACTCGCACAATTTCACCGCTCACAATTGCACAAGATGCCGTTACCGTGGATTCAACATATTTGAATATTGAAGAAACTGTAGATCGAATCTGGGAATTATTGCGCGAGCGCTCCTTGTTAGGTCTACCGATCGTTGCAATTTTAGGCCGTCCTAACGTTGGAAAATCCACGCTTATTAACCGTTTCATAGGTCGGCGTGAAGCTATTGTTGAAGATGTTCCAGGAGTTACTCGCGATCGCGTTCAATACGAATGCGAATGGGGCGGACGCAGATTCATTGTTATGGACACCGGTGGTTGGGAAGCGAAACCTGATGGTATATCTATTCAAGTAAGTGCTGGTGCTGAAATTGCCATGGATGAGGCTGATGTACTCGCATTCGTAGTTGATGCACAGGTCGGTGCATTGGATGAGGATGACATTCTTGTTCAACGATTGCGCAAAGCGAAAAAGCCATTAATTTTAATCGGAAATAAAGTTGATGGTGAACGCGAAGAATCAGAGGCTCATGGACTGTGGAGCTTAGGACTAGGTGAGCCATATTTTGTTTCTGCTCTGCACGGTCGGGGAAGTGGTGATTTACTCGATCGAATTGTTAAAGAGCTTCCAGAAGTTGGAGGTGCTCAAACACAAGATGGTTACCGCAAGGTTGCTCTCATTGGAAGACCTAATGTTGGGAAATCCTCACTCTTAAATGCACTTGCGGGAGAGAATCGTTCGATCGTTGATGATGTCGCGGGAACAACTCGCGATCCAGTAGATGAGCTCATTGAGTTTGGTGGGTCGACGTGGCGATTTATCGACACTGCTGGATTAAAGAAACGGGCCAATCAAGCTTCTGGTACAGATTATTACGCTTCTCTTCGAACACAAAGTGCACTTGAAAGATGTGAAGTTGCAGTCGTTGTTTTAGATGCATCCGAACCGATCACTGAGCAAGACTTACGAGTAATCACCATGGTGGAAGAAGCCGGCAAGGCTATGGTAATCGTGATGAATAAATGGGACCTAGTCGATGAAGATCGACGTGAGCAACTTGATCGCGAAATTGATCGGCATCTAGATCAGGTCGAGTGGGCACAGAGAGTCAATGTTGCTGCCAAGACTGGTTGGCATAGAGATCGTTTAGCTCCAGCAATACGGACAGCTTTGGATAGCTGGGAGCGACGTGTTCCTACCGCAAAACTTAACTCCTTCCTGGGTGCACTTATTGGCGCGACCCCTCCACCTGTTCGAGGCGGAAAACAGCCAAAGATTTATTACGCAACACAGGCTGGCATTGCGCCACCAAAATTCGTAGTGTTTTCAAGTGGTTGGATAGAAGCCTCTTATCGTCGGTTTATTGAACGTAGACTGCGTGAGGAGTTCGGTTTTCCTGGTACGCCGGTACAAGTGGCAATCAGAGTGAAAGAGCGGGATTAATGAAGAAGGACACCTATTTTACGATTCCTAACGCGCTCACTTTTTTACGTTTATGCGGCATCCCTCTATTTATCTACTTGACGTTGAACCTTCATGCCAATGCGTGGGCCATTGTTGTCTTAGCTATAGGCGGTGCAACAGATTATTTTGATGGAAAGCTTGCTCGCGCTTGGGGTCAGACATCACGCCTAGGTGAAATTGCCGATCCAGCAATAGATCGACTTTATATTCTGGCAATCCTGATGGTTTTCTTAATTCAGGGCGTATTACCCCTTTGGTTAATAGCTCTTTTAATTACACGAGATTTGGTCTTAGGGGTCGTGACAATTGGGCTTCGTCGAAAAGGTTATGGAGTTTTAAAGGTTACTTATCTTGGCAAGGCGGCAACTTTTAATCTCATGTACGCATTTCCCTTTTTACTTTTAACGCACATGCACAATGCCCTAGGAACGATCGCCTTTGTGATTGGTTGGAGTTTTGCTATCTGGGGCGTTGGCCTTTACATTTCAACAGGTATAGATTACTTGCGCAGTGCTACGTCAACGATAAGAGGCGGATATGTCATCAACTCCTGAAAATCTCCAATACACCAAAGAGCATGAGTGGGTATCTTTGGAGGGCAGTATTTATAGGATGGGAATTACAGATTACGCACAGGCCGCACTTGGTGACATTGTTTATGTACAGTTGCCAAAAATTGGGGAACACGTAATCGCTGGACAAGTCTGTGGTGAGGTCGAGTCAACAAAATCTGTGTCCGAAATTTACTCGCCAGTTACCGGCTCTGTTAAATCCATTAACGATTCCTTATCACAAAATCCTGAATTAGTTAATTCAGATCCTTACTTAGCTGGTTGGCTCGTGACCATTGAAGCCAGCGAAGTTCCGAGTGATCTATTGAGTGCGGCCGAATACGTGCAATTGACGGCTTGACCTACGAGCGTTAGCCCTTTAATCTCAGCCTTAGGTTGAGATTAAAGGGGTGAATTCGTGGAAGAGTCAGTTAACGAACTCACGTCCACAATTCATCTTGCATCGAGAGAGCACGGCAATTCCCCAGCCGGTCTTCTAGATGAGTACATAGCTTCACTTCCTCTTGATGATCAAAATGTTATCGGCGAAATTCAATCCTCTGATGGATTGAAAGCGATGATATTAATTAATCGAGGGGAAAATAGAGGTTCACGGTTTCTTATTACGCATGAGGGAGTGACTATAGGAAGAGCCCCAGTGAGTGGAGTTTTTCTTGATGACGTGACAGTTTCTCGCGTTCATGCGGCCATCGAAAAATCCCACTCGGGATTTGTGGTGAAGGATTGCGGATCTCTCAATGGGACATACGTAAATGGTGAGTCTGTCAGTCAAGTTGAATTGAAATCTGGCGATGAGATTCAGATAGGAAAGTTTCATCTGCTCTTTGTTACTGGTAAGCCAGTTAAGAAAATTATTGAATAAGTGAAAATTGGAATAGGGGAGATCTCATGGCAGTACCAGCACGCGCTTATTTAAGTATCGGTGAAGTCCTGAACCGACTTCGTGGTGACTTCGTAGATATCACTATTTCGAAGATTCGCTTCTTAGAGTCCGAAGGGCTTATCGAGCCTCAACGTACCCCTTCGGGATACCGTAAATTCACCACATCGGATTTAGATCGTTTGCGCTACGTGCTAACAGCCCAACGAGATCAGTATCTCCCACTTAAAGTAATCAAAGATAATCTTGACGCGCTGGATAGGGGATTGCAACCAACGTCCCTTAACGGGGTAGCTCATCCTTCAGTCTCATTAGCAACTGTTGATGGTCAGATGGCTCCTTCAGCTTTTGCTGAAGTTAGCGAAATGCGTCTTTCAAGGGACGAACTATTAAAGAGTTCCGGCATAAGTGATGAACAACTTTCAGAGATTGAAAGTTACGGATTGATCACAGTTCGAGGACGGCACTACGACGGGGATGCTCTGGCAGTAGCTAAGGCTGTAACTGAAATGGCGAGTTTTGGAATCGAATCTCGACACCTACGTTCTTTTAAATCGGCTGCTGATCGTGAAATCGGTTTGATTGAGCAAGTAATTACTCCGCTAACCCGTCAAAAATCTGCGGAGTCCAAAGCTAGGGCTGAAGAGGTTCAAAAAGAGATTGCCTCTCTTTCAATCCGGTTGCATGCCGCGCTTGTTAGAGGCGGACTTCATCGCCTGCGTTCCTAGCGAAGATACCTGAAAATGTTCATAAGCATGGAGGTAGTGGGAGTCAGGGTTGAGATGCCCTCTAACCAACCCATCATCCTTCTCAAAGAGATCGATGGCTCACGCTTCTTGCCAATTTGGGTCGGGGCAAACGAGGCCAGTGCAATCGCCTTTGCGCAACAAGGGCTGCAGCCTCCTCGCCCGTTAACTCACGATTTGATGCGCGAGGTTATTGAAGGTTTGGACGCCACCCTCACAGCTGTCCATTTGACCGAGTTACGTGAGGGCATCTTCTATGCGATTTTAGTGATTAGGGATGCGGCAGGCGTCACGCGCTCGATCTCAGCAAGACCATCAGATGCGGTGGCGTTGGCTCTTCGCACTCATAGCAATATTCTCTCCTCAAAGGAGTTACTCAATGAGGCTGGAGTTGAGATGCCGATTGAAGGTGGGCAAGAGAACCAAGAGGTAGAGCGATTCAGAGCATTTCTAGATGAAATTAACCCTGAAGACTTTGCAGGTTAGGCCCCAAAACTCTCAATCTCAAGTAGAGGTTTGGACCGTGTCGGTCGTTGATACTGGAGCCTCACTGCTTTAGATTTATCAGCACTCCCCAAGAGAAACGAGATTCACGTGACTTCCCAAGAGTTAGAGATCGGCTACCGAGGTGCTACTGCTTGTTCTGCCGCCGGAATAACGTATCGACAACTGGATTATTGGGCTCGTACTTCACTTGTTGAACCGAGCATTAGAACTGCAAGTGGCTCTGGGACGCAACGTCTATATGGATTTCGCGACATATTAGTTTTGAAAATCGTAAAACGATTACTCGATGCGGGAGTCTCGCTTCAAAATATTAGAACTGCCGTAGATCATCTGCGCAATCGTGGGGTCACGGATTTGGAGAGAATTACTTTGATGAGTGACGGTGCATCAATCTACGAATGTACAAGCTCAGATGAAATTATCGATCTTTTGGCAGGTGGACAAGGTGTATTTGGAATTGCCGTGGGTAAAGTTTGGCAAGAGGTTGAAGGCTCGCTCCTTACCTTGCAAGGCGAGTTCAACGGAGAAATCGTTAGTGGCGAAGTTAACGACGAGTTGAGTGTGCGACGTAACAGCAAAGGCGCCTAAACGTAATACTCTTCCTCTACCAAAGACAGACAGGGGAGCGTTGATGACGTACAGCGGAGAGCAGTTTTCAAAGCGTCATATCGGTCCATCTAGCTCCGACGAGTTAGAGATGTTGCAGCTGCTGGGTTATCACGATATCGAAACTTTTATAAGCGATGTCATTCCCGGGAATATCCACATCGCTAAGAAACTTTCACAGGTATTAGATTCAGCAAAAAGTGAAGTAGCCGTAATCGCCGAACTTCGCGAAATTGCTTCGCAGAATCAAGTCTTTACATCACTTATCGGTGGAGGTTACTACGGCACAATTACGCCACCTGTAATTAAGCGTAATGTTTTGGAAAACCCAGCGTGGTACACCGCATACACGCCATACCAACCAGAGATTTCACAAGGTCGTCTCGAAGCTATATTCGCATTTCAAACTGTCATCTGCGATATGACGGCACTTGCACTATCAAATGCGTCAATGCTTGATGAGGGGACCGCTGCAGCAGAGGCTATGACTCTTGCGCGCCGTACCTCTAAAGCCAGTGATGATGCAGTCTTTCTTATCGAAGAACATCTGCACCCACAAACAAAGGCTGTGGTACAGACTCGCGCTAAGCCGTTAGGGATTAAGGTTATTGAAGTCGATGCGGGACATGTGGCGCGCGATGGTTTCGATCAAGAGTTTTTTGGTTTACTACTGCAATACCCAGATACGACTGGCGAAATTTGTGACTATGCAGAAGTTACTGAGTATGCCCACTCAGAGGGAGCGCTAGTAATAGCGGCCACCGATCTCTTAGCGCTGACCTTAATTAAAGCACCAGGGGAGTGGGGCGCTGACATCGCAGTTGGCTCTGCGCAGCGCTTCGGAGTGCCGATGGGATTTGGTGGACCACACGCGGGATTTATCGCAGTCCGTGCCGGTTTAGAGAGATCGCTACCAGGTCGATTGGTGGGTCAAAGTGTGGACTCTCACGGGAATCCCGCTTTTAGATTGGCTTTGCAAACTCGCGAACAACATATCCGCCGCGATAAAGCGACAAGCAATATTTGTACCGCCCAAGTTTTACTTGCAAATATGAGCGCCTTCTACGCAATGTGGCATGGACCAGTTGGACTACGTGCAATTGCGGAACGAGTGCATGGATATGCGTCACGTCTGCACAAGGCCTCTACATCACGTAATCAAAATATCTTCGATACGGTAACGATTGATGTCGCCGATGCGCAAGCGATTCATAAGCTTGCACTCTCTAAAAAAATTAACTTCGGTCGAATCTCGGATACACAGATCCGAGTCTCTTTCGATGAGACAACAACCGATGATTCCTTTAATGACGTTCTTAATATTTTGAGCTTATCTGACGTGAGTGCAGATGCAATCGCACTGCAATTTGCGCGAACTTCAAATTATCTGACACATCCCGTTTTCAATACCTATAGATCTGAAACGTCGATGATGCGTTATCTACGCACCTTGGCCGATCGAGATTTAGCCCTTGATCGCACCATGATTCCCCTCGGCTCATGCACAATGAAGTTAAATGCTGCAACTGAGATGGAGGCGGTCACCTGGCCTGAGTTCTCTTCTTTGCATCCATTTGCACCGACCGATCAGTCAAAGGGTTTACGTTTACTTATTGACCAGCTGTCACAATGGTTGATTGAGATAACTGGCTATGACGCAGTATCGCTGCAGCCAAATGCCGGGAGCCAAGGCGAGTTCGCTGGTTTATTGGCGATTCGCAATTACCACGATTCACGTGGTGACTTCTCGCGCGATATCTGCCTTATTCCATCAAGTGCTCACGGAACAAATGCCGCTAGCGCTGTTATGGCAGGAATGTCAGTGGTTGTTGTGAACTGCGACGAAGAGGGAAATGTAAGCCTGGAGGATTTAGAGTTAAAGATCGCTTTGCATGGCGATGCACTTGCTGCACTGATGGTCACATATCCATCTACGCATGGAGTATTTGAATCAGCGATTTCGCAGATTTGCTCGATGATTCATGAGGCCGGAGGTCAGGTTTATGTCGATGGAGCAAATCTGAACGCTCTAGTCGGGACTGCGCAACCAGGAAAGTTTGGAGCAGATGTCTCACACCTGAATCTCCACAAGACTTTTTGTATTCCTCATGGCGGTGGGGGACCAGGAGTGGGACCAGTAATCGCCAAGGCGCACCTCGCCCCATTTCTGCCTAATCACCCGTTAGATCCACTTGCTGGCCCAGCGAGTGGTCCTGGACCGATATCGGCCGCGCCCTTTGGCTCTGCAAGTATCTTGCCGATTTCCTGGGCCTACATTCGCCTCATGGGGGGAGAAGGGCTAACACATGCCACTGAGGTCGCAATATTAAATGCGAACTATATGGCTGCACGTCTCAAGGCTTCATATCCAATTCTCTACACGGGCGCTAAAGGATTAGTGGCCCACGAATGCATTCTCGATATTCGTGAGATAACAAAGTTGTCAGGTGTCACGGTCGATGACATCGCAAAGAGGTTAATGGACTATGGATTCCATGCGCCAACAATGTCTTTCCCTGTCGCTGGTACTTTAATGATTGAACCGACTGAATCTGAAGATATTCTTGAGATGAATCGTTTTATCGATGCCATGATTGGTATCCGCCATGAGATTCAGGAGATTATCGATGGCAAGCAAAGTATTGATGGCTCGCCGCTACGCAATGCACCTCACACGATAGGTGCGATAGCTGCAAGTAATTGGGAGCGGAGTTACCCCCGTGAGGCTGGTGCCTTTCCAACTACGATTACAGGGCTCATACCTGGCGAACTGATTGGTTCGAGAGGCAAGTACTGGCCGACAGTTGGTCGTATCGATGGCGCATTTGGAGATCGTAACTTGGTCTGCTCCTGCGCACCGATAGAGGCATACAGCTCGTAATCGCGCCTAGAAACAACAGGGATGTGGCTGTTGTGCATTACTTTACATAATGTAACTTATCGGCGTTATGTACGATCTCGGCGAGCAACGATTAACAGCCAGATAAGTGTTCCCACGCTAGCCCAATTACCAGCTCGATCCCGTACGGATTCCTGATCAATTAGTCCGACCTTTGCATATAGATGTTCGGCTGTTGCCATGGATGTTTTTTGAATAACTCTGCCGGTGTAGTCAATCACCGCTGAATATCCAGTTGTCGAAACTGACAAAATATTTCGAGAATGCTCGATAGCCCGAATTCTGGAAATCGACAATTGCTGAGCACTTTCTGAAGATTTTCCAAAAGTTGCACTGTTCGTCTGAACAACAATCAAGTTTGAGTTTATAGCTGCTTCATGGAGTATCTGGTCATCAATTAATTCGAAACAGATTATTGGCGCGATAGATGCGGACCCAATGGCAAATACCTTTCCTTGATCTCCTGGTGAAAAATCATCTACTTGACTTACTAATGGCGAAATCTTGGAAGTTATCGAACGCATGGGTATGTACTCACCAAAAGGTGTTAAATGCTGTTTAACATAAATTTCTTGTGTATCTTCCCGCCACAATATCGATGTATTCAATAGTTTTTCGCCTTTTCCTACGATAGCTCCGATGATTAGTGGTTTATCGAATTTCTGTAATTGGTCAAAGACATCCTTGTTTGTATAGGGATCTACATCAACGGAGTTTTCTGGCCAAAGCACAAAATCGACATTATCTTTCTCGTTTAACGCAACAATGCTTTCTTCGACATGTTTATTAAAAACTTCTTTTGCTCGTGAGTTAAAATCCAATCCTAATTGCGGAACATTTCCTTGAACTAATAATGCCCAGGTCTCACTGGCCGAAGAAATATTGTTCGGAATTAAAAGCAATAATCCTGGAATAACAAATAGCAACCTTAATTGCGAGTTAAACAAATAGAAGATGAAAGCACCTAGCAGAACAGTGAATGCTGAAAGCGCTATTGCTCCCCCTCGAGATGCGACTTGCGCATATGGCGAATCAGGTTGGGAGTATGCAAGACGGAGCCATCCGAAACCGCCAAATGGGAAGTGGTTTCGAATCTCTTCTAAGATGACAAATATGAGTGAATAAGAGGCTATCCCCCATCTTCCTATAAGTGCTAACGGCATATAGAACAGGGAAAGTCCAACTGCCAAAATTATCCATGGTGTAGAACCAACAAATGTGCTGGTCCAATGAAGCGATAAAAGATTAAATGAAAGAGCGAAGAGAAACGCAGATTGTTTTCTGCGCTTTGTTCTAGAGATGCAGTACATATGAAGAGCTATTGCAACGGGAGCTAACCACCATTTAGCTATTGGTTCAAAGGCACCTGAGAGTAGTGCACCTGAGAGTAGTGAGAGTACTGAAAGAAGAAACGCTACCAACCTAATGCACTGATCAGACGATCAACGCTTGCACCTAATGCGTAACGCTCCTTGAATTGATATATATAAGATAAATCTTTTGGTGCCTTGGGAAGAGATAAATCAACGTGAGGAAGTGGAGCATCACGAGCAACCCGAACCAATTTAGGGGCTATTTTCAGATAATCTGCGCCAGCAATTATTTTTTTCGCTAACGCTGGTGGCAAGGATTCATGTGCAGAGTGTGCAGCATCTAACGCCTGTTCTACCGTTGCAAAGTTATTAGCAATCACCGCAGCTCCCTTTTCGCCTATCCCTTTGACTCCGGGCAGTCCATCCGAGGGATCCCCCCGAAACATTGCAAAAAGATCATAACGATCACCGGGAATTGAGTATTTATCAGCGACATATTTAATGTCTACCAAATCATGTTGGGATATTCCCTTGGCAAGATAAACAACTTTGATATCCCGTTTGTCATCAACCATCTGGAATAGATCGCGATCTCCTGTCACGATTCGTATTGGACCTTTCTCTTGTTCTGCATACGTGGCCATCACATCATCAGCTTCGTAATCATCTACGCCTACAACAGGTATGCCAAATAAATCCAGTAAATCTAATAGAATAGGAATTTGCGGAGTCAATGTTTCAGGCTCTTCTTCCTCACCCCCTTCTTCCTCAAGTCGATTAGCCTTGTATGCGGGGAAAATATCGACTCTCCAGCTAGGACGCCAATCACCATCGAGACAAGCAACTAATCGATTTGGTTTATAAACATTCATTAATCTTGCGGTCATGTCTATATAGCCGCGAATTGCATTCACTGATGTGCCATCAGGTGCTAACAACGTGTCTGGCATTCCGTAATAAGCGCGGTACCAAAGCGATGCGCTATCCAAAAGCATTAATGTCATATTTCTCCCATGAGATATGAAACCACGCCACGATCGATTCGTTTTACAGCTTCTCTGCAGTTCGCTCGCAATTTTTCACTTGCACCGGCAATTTGGTTGAGCAGATCCACTAATTGCTTTGTTGAACGTACAAAATCTCCAACTGACATGTCGCTACCTTTAAGAACACTCTGTAAGGAGCCACCACTAGCCCATTTATAGGAAATCCAACAAAAACCAGCATCTGGTTCGCGTTGAGTCTTAACTCCATATTGAGTTTCAATCTCTTCTAACTGTGCCCAAATGGAAATGACTTCCGTGAGTGCAGAAGTAACTTTGGAGCTCGGCATTTTAGGCGCTATCTTTTCTACAGCCCGCGATTCAAAAATCATACAAGAGGCAATCGAAAGAAGCTCAATCGGATTTAAATCATCAAAGAGTCCACAACGAATCGACTCCGTTAACAACAAATCAGATTCTGTATAAATCTTCGTCAATATCTTTCCCTGTACAGTTGGCTTCTCACCTTCAATGTATTGAAGGTGAGTGAGCACTTGGCAAATCTGATCGAAAGTTTTAGCAATTACATTTGTTCGGCTTTCTACTCGCGTCCTCAAACCCTCATTCTCTCGATTTAATCTTCCCGCACGTTCAGCAAACCTTGCATGGTCTTCACGCTCATTACAGCTGTGACAACTATGGTTACGCAGTGTTTTACGGAGATCTCCCAAATCACTTTCGAGTCGTGATCTTTGGCGATTATCGAATGTCTTTTTATGATCCCGCTTGCTCAACAAAACTTCAACTTCTTTTATCTCTCGGCGAATACTGGCGTAATCAATAAAATCGCCAAGATGACACACAGCACTTAGAAGAATTTCTTCTATTGCAACTTCATTCTTTCGAATCTGACGAGATAGACCAACAACCGCACGATCGGCCTGGAACTGCGCAAATGAAGACTCAAGAGATCTACGGGCGCGTTCCCGGCCGAATCTAGCGATGAGGTTAATTGACATGTTGTACGAGGGAGCAAAAGATGAACGTAGCGGATATGTTCTTGTAGAAGCCAGTCCTGCAGCTGCTGCAGAGTCGACAGTGGGCGACCATTGGATTACGGCGTTGCCTTCAATATCAATACCACGACGGCCTGCACGCCCAGTTAGCTGTGTGTACTCCCCCGGGGTTATCGGTACATGAGCCTCACCATTGAACTTAACCAATTTTTCAAGCACAACTGTTCGTGCTGGCATGTTGATTCCCAGCGCCAATGTTTCAGTTGCGAAAACCGCCTTAACAAGACCTTTTTGAAATAAATCTTCAACCGCACCCTTAAAGCTGGGAAGCAATCCGGCATGGTGAGCTGCGATTCCCCGTTCGAGTGCACTCATCCATTCACTGAATCCGAGTACTTCTAAATCCTCAGCCGCAATATGCGCGGTGTACTTAAGTGCCGTTGATCGTATTTCATTTCGCTCTTCCGGAGAAGTTAAGCGAATACCAGCTGCTAGACATTGCTTGACCGCTGCATCACAGCCAACTCGCGAAAAAATGAAAGTAATTGCAGGCAACATGTTTTCATGATGAAGTTTTTCGATTATATCTGAACGAGATAACTGATCCTTGGTTTCGGTGTAGCGTCCTCGGCGTTGGCGATCCATGGATGAGTTTCGCATCGCTTCGCGTTCACGGTGGAGAATCTCGGGATTGATTTGGCCTGGACTATCGAAAAGATCAAGCATTCGATTCCCAATCAATACATGCTGATAAAGAGGTATAGGGCGAATCTCGCTCACAATAACTGTTGTATTTCCTCTTACTTCACCAAGCCATTCCCCGAACTCTTCAGCATTTGAAACAGTGGCAGATAAAGAAATAACTTGAACGCTTTCCATTAAATGGATTAGAACTTCTTCCCAAACAGCTCCACGGAATTTATCGGCTAAATAATGAACTTCATCCATGACTACATAACCTAAGTTAGTAAGAGTTGAAGATCCGGCATATAACATATTGCGCAGAACTTCTGTTGTCATCACAAGAATCTCGGCCTCACCATTAATGCTTGTATCCCCAGTGAGAAGTCCAACTTTTTCTTCACCAAACTTGGCAACAAATTCAGCGTACTTCTGATTTGAAAGAGCTTTGATTGGCGTTGTGTAGAAACACTTCTTGCCTTGACCCAACGCGTAATATGCAGCAAATTCCCCCACAACGGTCTTGCCCGCTCCTGTTGGTGCTGCCACAAGTACGCCGTTACCGCTTCAACCGCGTGGCAGGCCTCAACTTGGAATGAATCGAATTCAAAGTCAAAAGTTAAGAGAAACTCTTGAGTTACGGGGTGAGCTGCGCGACGTTTTGCCGCAGCAAATTTTTCTGCCGGCGTCGTCATCGTTTCCATGTCAACATCGCTTTAGGCACACATTGGGCTGATATTGGAAGTACACCAATACGCTCACCGTCTGCATAGGCAACTGCATCGGCTGAAATACGTACATTTCTGCTGCGAACAATTTCAACTGCTGGATGAGTCACGTGCGTGCCTTTGAAAACACGGGGAAACACTTTTAGGAATTCAATCTTCGAAACTGGATGCAAGACCATCACATCGAATAGACCATCAGTAATATCAGCATCTGGGCAAACCAACATTCCACCACCATAGGATTGACCGTTCGAGACTGCAATCAGCATTGCCTCTGCTGAAATAGTTCTATCGTCCAACTCAATCTCATAATGGCGAGGTGAGAACCTCGGAAGTTCAATAGCTATCGCAACGTTATATTTCATTGGGCCAGTGGGCCATTTCATCGAGTTGGCTTTTTCGTTCACGACTGAATCAAACCCGGTCGATAAAATTGCACCGAACCACTCCCCATCAACAAATCCCAAATCAACTTTTTGTGGTTGGCTTGAGAGTATCCTTTCTAAATACTCATCCAGGTGGGTTAAGGGCCACCCTAATGTCCGAACAAAATCATTACCCGTACCTGCCGGAATTACAGCTAGTGGGATTTGAGCAGATACTGTTTTTTGAATAACATTGTGAAACAGACCATCTCCTCCGACGGCAATAACTCCTTTGCAAGGCGTGGAACTTGAAATGAAGTGTGAGAGTTGGTCTATAAGTTCAGAGGATGATCTCCCGGAAATGATTCGATGGTTTTCTCCGTGCGTATCAAGAAAATCTGCAACGTAGCGTCCCACTTCAGCGCCTTTGCCGGAGCCGGAAGTCGGGTTAATCGCTAGCGCCCACATGAGGCGACCTTATCGCGCTAATCGTCGATTGAAGTCGCACTTCCAATAGATGAAACGCCTAATTCAATAGTTTTGACTTTTTTGTCACGGCGGCTATCAACAAATAACGCTATTCCGCCTGCCATGAAGTACAGAGCACATAACGGTAAAGCCAAAAGCAGCATCGTAAACGGATCAGCAGTGGGAGTAAATGCTGCGGTAAAGAGCACAATGGAAAAGATCCAGATCCGCCAGGGCTTGAGAATTGTCCTGCCTCGTAAGAATCCAATGAGATTAAAAGTCACTAGAAATACTGGAAGTTCAAAAGCTAAACCAAAGAGAAGGATTATTCGCATGACGAAATCGAGATAGTCATCAAACTTAACTAAGTTTGCAAGCGCATTAGGGGTAAAACCGAAAAGTACTTTGATCGCAATGGGAAGAACTAAGTAACCAAGAGTCGCTCCGAATGCAAAAAATGGTGTCGCCGTCACTAAAAAGAGAATCGAATTACGCTTCTCTTTTCGGTGTAATCCAGGAGCAATGAAGGCCCAAAGTTGGTAAAGCCAAAACGGAGCTGAAAGTATTACACCTGATAATAGCGCCACTTTTATTTGTAAATTAAGCGGGCCAAGTACGCCGTTTATATACAACGCACCACAGTAGGTGGCTCCTGATTTTTTGGCTGCTTCTAGATCGCAAACAGGCATTGCTAATTGCGAAATAATTGTGTTGTAGAAATACCATCCCACAGTGGAGGCACTGACAATTGCTACGGAAGCGCGAAAAACTCTTTTGCGAAGTTCGCGAAGGTGATCAAGTAACGGCATCCGTGCGTCTGATTGTGACGCCATAACTATCTACTTCTCAGAAGAAGTATCGTCCTCGGTCTTTTTCTCATCCGTCTTCAATTCTTTCATCTCACTTTTGAATATACGCATAGATCGCCCTAACGAGCGAGCAGAGTCTGGTAAGCGCTTAGCGCCAAAAAGTACAAGGACAACGATGAGAAGAATCAATATATGGCTAGGTTCGCGCAGAAACATCGGGCAAACTCCCTTTTTTATAAGAAATAACAAGTACGGGCCAAGACTACCTTAACGTGTTGCGCTCTGGAAAGGTGAAACTACTGCTCTAAATACCGATTGAGAAGCGACTGGGCCATCCGGGCAATATCTGTCCTGGTCTGCGGCGGCGAGATCAACTCAGCATCCCCCGAACAGGACATCACAGACCGTCTAATCCATTCCATCGAATATGACGTGGTTAGCAGCTCTTCTTTAAACTCCTCCTTCGCAATCGAAAACCTCTCCATGATAGTTCTATTACGCGAATGAGTCTTAATCATATATGTGGTTTGTGCGACTGGTGCTTCATCAATCAGGATTTTTTCAAAGTCGGTGAGTGAATCATCAGATGCAGTTTTGATTCGATCTATTCTGAAATTTCTAATTGCATGCGCGCTATGGCAGACCGCTCGCAGATACTCACTACCATCGTTCTCATACAACTCTAGTGGCAAGACTCTGCGTTCTGAAACTGTGTCGGAGTAGGAAGAGTGATAGATCATTTTCAAACCAGTCCTACCCTTGACCGCATTTTGAATGGTGGCCCGTAAAGTCCCAGGAACACTCTGTACTGCACGCAACGCAGAGGACACTGACCCACGCTGCGATAGTTTTTGAATGAGGTCTAGAGCTTGAGTTTTCAAGTCCTCACGATCCTCGGGAAGCGAATCAATAATCAAATCTAGTCCGAGTAAAAGCGAAATAATCTCTTCGTCCGTGAGTGCACGCGGCTGTGAGAGCGTTTCAGCATTATGTATTGTTACAAAACCTGAATCAAACGATAAATCCATGAGTTCAAGCGGCGTGTAGCCTGGCAAGCCACACATCCAAAGAGTCGTCAGATCTGCCACGAGCTGAGTTTGCGTGACGTTAAATTCTTTTGAGAGTGCTTCTAATCCTATTCCCTGATGTGTATTCAAATACGGAACAAGGTCTAGCAGTCTAGCTGCTCGAGACAGTGGGGTTTGTGGTGTTTTAGCCATGTATTGCGACTATCTGTCGAAGTCGAGAAATAATCTCATCACGGAGATTCTCTGGCTTTTCAACCATTACATCTTCCCCATGCCAGAGAATGAGATCGATCAGTTGGAACTGGTCTACGTAATTCAATGTGATGAGGTCCCAATCGCCGAGATCCTCGGTCGTTAGGGCCGTACTGCGCAGCAACTGTGCCTTACCTTTACGAATGCGAATCGTAGTTGTTTTATCAGGAGTTTCAACATCTAAGTTATCAAAAACATCAAAACCCTTCGGAATCTCATACAGGTTCTCATCTTTGCCTGTGACAATCTGACCATCGATTCTATCTAGCCGAAAAGTGCGTAGCGCATCTTTAGCTACGTCCCATCCTGATAAATACCAGTGTGCATTTCTAGTTGCAATGGCATAGGGCTCAAGAGTGCGAGATTCAGCTACTAACTCTGGATTAAGATATTGAAACGAGATTCTTTTGCGTTTTGATATTGCATGGGTAATTACCTGAAAATCACTATGGGTTGAAAACAGACGTGGTGCAATGATGGGAAGCGCATCCATATCTGATTCGATTCCCATTGAGTGGAGTTTATTTAAGGCCCTGTGGGCTTCATCATCTAAAGCGGCCCCACGCCATGCTTCGGCTGCAAGGGATAAAAGCGCCACCTGTGTTCCAGTAATCTCTCCCAGATTTAGAGAGTAACCTTCTGGTTTTATTCTGTATCCAGCTTCATCTTCAAATACTGGATCAAAACTGCCAACTTCTATTTCAACACCTAAATTACGCAAATCATCTTTATCACGTTCAAACATACGTTCTTTTGCTTCAGCAGCGCCTTCGTAACCATCTACTGATCTAAAAATTTCACTCTTTGTGAGATATCTCTTTGTAGCTAAAAGCGCGATAGTTAAATTAATTAACCTTTCAATCTTCCGAGACACCGTATGCCCCTTTTGCCGGCCGACGGCGACGGGCTAATACTTCTACACCCGGTGCCATTCTTCGAGACTGTATAAGAAATCCTGTATGGCCGATCATTCTCTGTTGCGGTCTAACTGCTAGGCCCTCGTGATGCCACCCGCGAACTATTGTTTCCGAACTCTCGGGCTCAGTAAATCTTCCATCTGCTTTTATCGCCTCGGCGGTTACAGAGAGTTGTGTTGTAGTTGCCACGTATGCCATGAAAACTCCACCTGGTCTCAGGGCTGTTGCCGCGAGCTCGACACACTCCCACGGTGCAAGCATGTCTAAAATCACCCGGTCATACTCATTACTCACTTCTTGATCTTGTAAATCTCCAACGGTCAAGCTCCAGTTGGAGGGACGGGTGACAAAATAATTCTCCACATTAGAGAGCGCGTTTTCGGCAAAGTCAGGTCGTCGCTCAACCGAATGAACAGATCCTTGTGTTCCGACCGCTCGTAAAAGAGAGATTGTTAATGCGCCACTTCCTACCCCAGCCTCTAGAACTCTCGCCCCTGGGTAGATGTCCGCCAAGCCAACTATCATCGCGGCATCTTTAGGATAGACAATTGTCGCTCCCCGTGGCATCGTCAAAACGTAGTCAGCCAAAAGTGGTTTGAAGGCGGTAAATTTCAAACCTGCAGTGGTGCTAACCACAGAACCTTCAGGCATGCCGATCAAGTCATCATGTGTAATCCACCCTTTGTGGGTGTGCCATTCTTTTCCAGGGGTTACCGTAAAGCTGTATAACTTACCTTTAGGGTCAGTGAGTTGAATGCGGTCCCCCGCTGCGAAATACCCCTGATTCGACACGAGAGTATCTTAGGCGAAAATATTTCCCAAAGTACGAGTATCTTGCGACTCGTGAGCTCTGATTCCCGTCTTCGATTATCACCAAGTAGCGTCAATGACTATAACAATTGCCCACAGCTCTATAAATACCGATCGATAGACAAACTTCCTCAACCCCCGAGCCTTGATGCCGAACGTGGAACTTTAGTCCACACAGTGTTACATGATCTTTTTGAGAAACTGCCACAGGATCGCACTCCTGCACATGCAATAGAACTACTTCCGAAAAGTTGGCAAGAGCAAATAGAGGCTAAACCCGAGTTGGCAACTTTGGTCACGAATGAAAAGGAATGGCTAGATCGAGCGGCCTCCCTCTTGACTACGTATTTCACGTTGGAAAATCCCGCTACTTTCGAAGCCACTCATCGGGAAATGCACTTAGAAGATGACTTTGAGGAAAATGTGTATTTGCATGGTTATGTAGATCGACTCGATGTGGCCCCAACCGGTGAAGTGCGAATCATTGACTATAAAACTGGGAAATCTCCCAAATACGGCTGGGAAGAAAAAGCGCTCTTTCAATTGCGTGTTTATGCACTCTTATACTGGAAAACAAATGGCGTGCTTCCGCGTTTACTCCAGCTTATCTATTTAGGCGATGGTAAATTAGTAAAGAGTAATCCTAAGTTATCTGATTTAGAATCAGCCGAAAAATTTCTGCACCGAACAGCAACAGACATATTTATTTCAATTGAAAAAAATTATTGGCCACCTAAGCCGAGTAAACTTTGTGATTGGTGTTTTTTTAAGACCATCTGTCCAGCACACAATGATTAAATCTCTGCGTTAAAGTTTGCATAAAGTTCCTGTAACTTGGAGAAGGACATTTCTGACAGCGAACCGATTCGACGGATACGCTCCTCCTCTTCGACGTAGACTAAGTGAGGAACGGCGATAAGCCAGGCCCCACTCGATTTTGCGGCCGCTATGCCCGTAAGAGAATCCTCAAAAATCAGCGAGTGCTGTATTTGGGCACCTGCTTTTTGGGCTGCGAGCAGATAAGCATCTGGGTGTGGTTTGGTATTAACTACGTCGTCTGAACTTATAGTGAAGGGGAAAGGATTCTCATGCAAGTTCTCTAGTACTGCATTAACAATATTTCTCGGGCTAGCCGATACCAAGCCTGTTGCAACGCCTTTGGACTGTAACTCTTGTACAAGTTCAATAGCCCCTGGCATCAGCGGTGTTTTTCCACGCAATTTTGACGACTGCACCTCAATGAGAGTCTGAGTGAAGAATTCGGGAGATTGCTCACGTCCACATCGCTCATACATGTACTCACCCACCTTAGATAGCGGCCCCCCCAGACAAGCCACTTGATCCTTATCGCTCCATGCGTATCCATATCGCCCGGTTATCTCTGTTTCCGACTCTAGCCACAATGGTTCTGAGTCAACCAAAAGACCATCCATGTCAAAGAAAACCGCTTCAAAGAATTCACTTGCTAAAGAGTTCTTCACTTGCAGGAGATTACCGTAAGGTTTGGCGCTATGGAGATACATCAGATTCCACCGTTGCGAAATCCAATTATGGTGATCGCTTTTTCTGGTTGGAATGACGCTGGCGGAGCCGCAATTGGAGCGGTTGAGCATCTGACCACGACTTGGACTAGCGAACTAAATTCAAATGCCCTACTCAATATTGCAAGTATAGATTCTGAAGAATTTTATGACTTTCAAGTAAATAGACCACTTGTTTTTACCGATGAAACAGGAACAAGAAAAATTACTTGGCCTACAACGCAAGTTTTTGGAGTTCTGCGCCCAGAGTTCACGAATGACTTTGTTTTAGTCAAAGGAGTCGAGCCATCAATGCGTTGGCAAAGCTTTACAAATGAATTACTCGATTTAGCAGATGATCTTGAGGTTGCGATGATTATCACGCTTGGATCTCTGTTGGCTGACATTCCACACAGTCGTCCCATTGAAGTTAATTTGAGTGCGGCATCTGAATCAATAGCAAAACGCTTGCGAGTAAATGTATCTGACTATGAAGGGCCTACTGGGATTCTCGGTGTAATTCACGATGGTTGCATGCGCCGAGGAATTGACGCCATTTCTTTATGGGTACCCGTACCCCATTACGCAGCTAACGCTCCCTCCCCTAAAGCATCATTGGCACTCATACATGCAATTGAAGATTACCTGTCCATCTCAATCCCGCAAGATGATTTAGCGGTTGCATCTGATTCTTGGGAGGCTGATGTAAATAGTCTTGCTGCGGAAGATTCTGATGTCGCCGAATACATCAAGTCTTTAGAGGAGTCCCGTGACGCCG
>CAFBLH010000008.1_pt1 | contig 34137 bp, 31 predicted proteins | sample 7268051 | NCBI WGS metagenome assembly CAFBLH01 (sample SAMEA6814031, study PRJEB35770) | freshwater metagenome | biome: Freshwater; feature: Freshwater reservoir; material: water | place: Czech Republic | collected 2016-04-20 | depth 30m m | reverse complement strand
CTTGGAAGATGGGCGTAAAGGCGTTAGCTGTCTATCGCGATAACTGCAAAGTTGGCCAGCCATTGTCTGATGGCAAGGCAAAGAAGAAAGAGATTGAAGTCGAGAGCGCCCATCCTGCAACACCAGTGCGCAAACGTCTTCCAAAGTCTCGTCCATCAACAACTACATCATTCTCAGTTGGTGGGGCAGAGGGTTACATGACATCAGGTGCCTATGCAGATGGCGCACTCGGTGAGGTGTTCCTCAAGCTCGGCAAGCAGGGATCAACGCTGGCCGGTGTGATGGATGCTTTCTCAATCGCAGTATCAATCGGACTTCAGTATGGAGTGCCTTTGGAGACCTTCGTTGAGAAGTTTACGAACCTACGCTTTGAGCCATCAGGTATGACAGATGATGCAGATATCCGCATGGCACAGTCCATGATGGATTACATCTTCCGTCGCTTGGCACTTGATTACTTACCATTTGAAACTCGCAGCGCTATGGCGTTGTACACATCATCAGAGCGCGCTCGCGCACTCGAGACAGGTGAGTACACCGAAGATGTTGTTGAAGATTACGAGAATCTTGAGATAACAGCGCCGGTAGCTCCAGTTGCACCAAAGCCAGTTGCTATCACAATCGATAGCAAGCAACAGTTTGGTTCATCAACTGAACTCATGGAGGCTTTGTCAGGCGTGAAAGCCGATGCGCCTTTGTGTATGACCTGCGGCGTCAAGATGCGCATGTCAGGTGCTTGCTATGTATGCGAAGGATGCGGAAACACATCTGGTTGCTCATAAAAGATATTCATTAAGAAACTCCCTCAGCGAAACTGCTGGGGGAGTTTTTTATTATGCGACTAAAATGCTTCGCTTACTAAGGCCCATAAAGTAGCCATCTATAAGGGTTCTTGGAGCTGCATCAGCAGAGTTAGCTACACCTAGGGTAATAAAGAGAGGAATGAAATGTTCCACAGTGGGATGCGCGTATGGCATTCCGGGTGCTAATTCACGAAAGTTTGAAAGCGTATCCACATCGCCGGCAGCAAGTGCACCCGCAGCCCAAGCATCGAAATCACTTGACCAACTTGGGGCATTGGCTTGGATTGACCAATCGCGTAGATACTGCAAACCATGTGTCATAAATCCAGAACCAATGACCAGCACACCTTGATCACGCAATGGTTGCAGATGCTTACCAAGTGCTAATAGTTTTTTAGGATCACTCGTTGGCATAGACATTTGTAACACCGGAATATCCGCATCGGGATACATCACTTTTAACGGCACCCACGCACCATGATCTAACCCGCGTGGTGAATGATGGATTGGTTCGTTATCTGGCATTAACGAACTAACAAGATTAAAGAGTTCGGTTGCATCTGGGCTGTTGTATGTCATTTCATAAAACTTGCGGTCAAAGCCACTGAAGTCATAAACCAGGGAAGTGTTGGCCATTGGGTTACTCAAAGTTAAAGGCGCTGACTCCCAGTGGGCACTCACGATCAGGATCGCCCGGGGCTTAGCTAGTCCGGCTGAGATTGTAAGCAACTGTGAACTCCACACGGCATCATCTAGCAACATCGGTGCGCCATGGCCAATGTAAAGCGCTGGCATTGTGCTCATAGCACGATACTAACGAGAAGTAGTTGAACTTTCAACTACATGAGCTTTTTCCTAAATCTGATCATCGATGGGGAATTCGAGGCTATGCTCAGACCTAAGAAACCCCCAAAGCACACAATTTTGCCCCGAGATGTGAGGTCTATTTTGGTCAAACGATTGATTCATCCCTTCACTTTTGGTGATATGTCGCAGAAAGATTTGCTTGGCGGAAAAGGCGCAAACCTGGCAGAAATGGTTCGAATCGGTTTACCAGTTCCTCCCGGATTCACAATTACAACTCAAGCATGTCGTGAGTTTCTTCAATCGGGTGCAATACCAGAAACGTTAAATGCTGAGATTGAAAGTGCGCTCACAGATTTAGAAGCGCAAACAGATAAAAAATTTGGTGGCATTACAAATCCACTTTTAGTCTCCGTCCGTTCTGGTGCAAAATTTTCGATGCCCGGCATGATGGAAACCGTTTTAAACGTAGGCATGACTCCTGAAGTGACAGAGTCATTAGCTGCATCATCAGGGAACCCACGTTTTGCTTGGGATTCGTATCGACGATTTATTGAGATGTTTGGAAAAATTGTCTGCGAAATTGAACCTGATGAGTTTCATAAAGTCCAAGAGCGCGTGTGCCAAGCTTCAGGAGTAACAGATCTGCAGAATTTAGGTGTTGAGGGTTTAAAACATCTATGCGATGGATTCAAAAAAATTATTACGCTTGCAACAGGAGAGGATTTTCCAGCAGACCCTCGGGAACACCTCATTCGATCCGTCGAAGCAGTCTTTAGATCGTGGAACTCAGAGCGGGCACAGATGTATCGCCGCCGTGAAAGAATTCCATCTGATATTGGAACTGCGGTAAATATTCAATCAATGGTCTTTGGAAATCTCAGCGAAGATTCTGGTACAGGAGTTGCATTTACTCGCAATCCATCTACTGGCGAAGTCGGTCGCTATGGTGACTACTTGCAGAAAGCCCAAGGAGAAGATGTAGTTGCTGGAATCCGAACTCCCATGTCCTTAGATGAATTTGGACAGTTGAGCCCTGAAGTCGCAGCCGAGTTAGATTCCGTGATGGAACTTCTGGAAGCGCATTATGAAGACTTGTGCGACATTGAGTTCACTATCGAACGCGGAAAGCTTTGGATTCTGCAGACCCGCGTGGGTAAGCGCACAGCAGAAGCGGCTTTTCGAATCGCCCTCCAGTTCGTAGATGAAAACAAGATTTCAATGGATGAAGCGCTACTGCGCACATCAGGTGAACAGTTAGCCATGTTGATGTTCCCGCAGTTTGATACATCCGGTCATTTACAGGAGATTGCACGAGGAATTCCGGCATCGCCAGGGGCCGCAGTTGGTGAAGTCGTCTTTGATTCAAAGCGAGCCTTCGATCTTTCCAAAGCTGGCAAGAAAGTAATTTTGGTACGTCGTGAAACTAGTCCAGATGACTTAGTGGGCATGGTGGCATCCGAAGGCATTTTAACAAGTCGCGGAGGTAAGACATCACACGCTGCAGTTGTTGCGCGTGGAATGGGAAAAACGGCAGTGTGCGGTACTGATTCAATCTCGGTTGATGAACGCGCTAATTTGTTTACTGCTGGCACCGTCACGGTCTACGAAGGTGATGTGATCTCAATCGATGGCACAACAGGAGCGGTATATCTGGGGGATGTGCCAGTTGTCGCATCTTCTGTCACATCTTATTTAGAAGGACGACTTTCAGCGGCATCTGATGAGGCGACACCAGTTGTCAAGGCAGTCGATCGCATACTTGTTCATGCAGATGCATTGCGCCGACTTAAAGTTCATACCAATGCAGACACTCCGGAAGATGCCATCAGAGCACGCATTCTTGGTGCAGAAGGTGTTGGCCTTTGCCGAACAGAGCATATGTTCCTTGGACCACGTCGGTCATACGTTGAACGTTTAGTCCTAGCTGAAAATGAGGATATTCAACGCTCTGTGATTGCAGAGATGGAGCCACTTCAACGCGCCGATTTTGTTGGCATCATGATGGCAATGTCTGGTCTTCCAGTGACGATTCGATTACTGGATCCGCCACTGCACGAGTTCTTACCTTCGTTAGTAATCCTTAGTTCTGAGATGGCAAGAGCAGAAGCACTTAATGAAGAAGTTGCACCACGTGATAAAGCCTTATTTGCTGCGGTTAATCGTCTGCATGAGGCCAATCCCATGTTGGGTCTGCGCGGGGTTCGATTGGGAGTATTGATTCCAGAACTCTACAAGATGCAGGTTCGCGCACTGGTTCATGCATTTTTAGAGGTTCGCAAGTTAGGCCATGATCCTCGCCCTGAAGTAATGATTCCTTTAGTTGCAACGCAGCGTGAGCTGCTTTATTTGCGTGAGACTTTAGAAGAAGAAATCGTGAAAACCTTTAAGGGCTCAGGTCTTAACCTTGAAATTCCAATTGGCACAATGATTGAAACACCTCGTGCAGCAATTACTGCCGATCGTTTAGGGGTCTATGCAGATTTCTTCTCATTTGGGACAAATGATTTAACGCAATTAACTTGGGCATTTAGTCGAGATGATGTTGAATCAACATTCTTGCCCCGTTATTTAGATCTGGAACTGTTGCCTTTTAACCCATTTGAATCATTAGATGAAGCTGGCGTTGGAATTCTTTTGCGCACCGCAGTTGATCTTGCTCGCGGGTTGCGAAGTGATTTTAAATTAGGTGTGTGCGGTGAACACGGTGGAGATCCGCGAAGCATTCACTTCTTTAATTCACTTGGTCTTGACTATGTTTCTTGCTCACCATTTCGGGTACCCATTGCACGTCTTGAGTCAGGTCGCGCTGCAGTCATAGCCTGACACCAGCGGGCGATAAGGTTGCCCCATGAGTGATATGTCAGCAAAGGTGCGCCAAGCACTTGATGCGGCAGTTACTGCAATCGGTGGTGCACCTCGCGAAGGTCAGATTGAAATGGCCGAAGCCGTTGCAAATGCGCTGACTGATGGCCATCACTTAATGGTTCAGGCCGGTACCGGTACTGGAAAATCACTTGCCTATATAGTCCCGCCGCTTGTCCATGGGCGCAAAGTATTAGTCGCAACTGCCACATTGGCCTTGCAGCGTCAGTTAGTTGAACGTGATTTACCTGCGGTTGTTCCAGCCCTAGAAAAAGTCTTGGGCCGAGAAATTACTTATGCAATTTATAAAGGCGTTGGAAACTATATTTGTCTGCAAAAAATGAATAGCGAAGAGCCAGATCCCGATGGCGAAATCATGTTGGGAATTTCGACTCTAGAAAAGGATGCCAAGCGGCTCCATGAATGGGCGCGTAAGTCCGGAGTATCAGGGGACCGAGATGATGCCCCAGAAGTAGATCGGCGAGTCTGGGCAGCGAACTCAGTTTCTGGTCGCGAATGTGTAGGTGCAGATAAGTGTGCATTTGGTTCGCAGTGCTTTGCCGCCAATGCAAAAGCTAAAGCACAAGGAGCAGATGTTGTCGTCACTAATCACACCCTGCTGGCAATTGAAATCGTTGATTCACATCCGATTTTGCCAGAGCGCGACGCAGTTGTACTAGATGAAGCACACGAATTTATGGATCGGGCAACTCAGGCGGTAACAGAGGAACTCACATCAGCGCGAGTTCTGCGTGCATCGGCGATGGCCCGTAAATTCATGCCGGGCAAGCTCTCAGATGCTTTTCATAAAGCCGCCAATGATTTTCATGAATCCATGGTTGATTATGGCGAATCAATCAGAGGTGATTTTTTAGCCCAAGGTCGACTAGAAGAGATTCCGCAATCGCTGGAATCGCCCATCAGAAAAGTGCGCGAAAGCGCCCAAGCAATTACGCAGTTTCTTTCCGCCGATGACGAAATCATCGACACCGATATTTTGGCAGAACGCGCACGAGTAAAAGGCGCTGTCAGCGAAATCTCTACAACGGCGGCGACATTGCTCAAACTCGGTGATGGTTTTGTTCTTTGGTATGAACCAACTTTTTCGACTTTGCATTTAGCGCCACTTTCAGTATCAGATGTTTTGCGGGAAAATCTATTGACCCAAACTCCAGTGATTGCAACGTCAGCCACGTTAACTGTCGGTAATTCATTTAATGCTTTGGCAAAAAGTATTGGTTTTCTGGTGGGTGAAGAATTAAATAGTGAGAGCAAAGCCGGCGAAGTTGATCCTGCAAATGTGCAGATGCTCGATGTTGGTTCGCCCTTTGATTTCGCTAACCAAGGTGTTTTGTATATGCCAAAGCATTTACCCGAACCAGGCCGCGATGGGCCCAGCATCGAAGTTCTCACCGAGCTCGGCGAACTCATTGATGCAGCGGGTGGGCGTACCTTGGCGTTATTTTCATCCTGGCGTGGAGTAGAAGCTGCAGATGCACATTTGCGCAAAGTTCTTGCCGAACTTCCGATTAGGATTTTTACGCAAAAGCGTGGAGACGCAGTTGGTCCGTTGGTCGAAAAATTTGCAAAAGATGAAACTTCGATTCTGCTTGGCACCATGTCACTGTGGCAAGGAGTAGATGTTCCCGGCAATAGTTGCATCCTGGTTGCTATCGATCGCATTCCATTTCCAAGACCCGATGAACCCGTGATGTCGGCGCGTGCCGCACAAGCCGATGCAGCTGGCGGCAGTGGTTTTATGCAGGTTTCTTTGCCACGGGCAGCGCTTCTTTTAGCACAGGGGACCGGGCGTTTGATTAGGTCAGTTGATGATCGCGGTGTTGTCGCAATTCTAGATTCGCGAATTGTTACCAAGCGATATGGAAGCGTTCTTTTAAACTCTATGCCACCGCTCTGGCGAACTTCAGATAAAGATGTAGTGCGTGATTCACTGAAGCGTTTGAATGAGAGCCTTTAGCTCGGGCCAAGTTTTTGCAAAACTAGGATGAAGATTTAAATCTGAAACCGAATCAATATCCACCCAGCGAACTTCATGAGACTCGTCGTTGACTTCATGTGCGATTAAATCTTGGCCGGCACGTGCAATAACAGTGTCATAGCGCCAGTTACCGTGGTCATCACTAAAGGTGTGTAACGCCTGGATCAACTGTGGATCAACACCAGTTTCTTCAACTGCTTCACGAATCGCACCTTCCAGCACGCTTTCATGACTATCTCTAGCGCCACCAGGAATTCCCCACGTATCTCCGTTGTGGACCCAGGGGGCCCGATGCTGTAGCAAAATTTGCTGGCCGCGCACTAATAAAATCCCGGCTGCACCGTTTAGACCCCAGTGCTTATTTCCGCAGTCGCATAACAACCAACCATCACCATCGCGCGCCACCATGGATAAAGACTCTCACAACTATCCACAGTTAGTGCTGTGAAGTCGGTTAACAGTCGTTGCTCGCACTTATCGTGGCGCGCATGAAACGCTCACTCATTATCAGTTTTATTATGCTTTTTTCACTCCCCACATCTGCAATTGCCGTTTGTGCCTTGCCCGTGTGCGTGGATGTTTATACCCAAGATAACCAAATTATTATTGAAGCTCAGAAACCCGGAACTTCACAAGTGAAGAAACCCCCGCGACCTAAGCCATCGCCGACCGCCACATTGTGGTTTCCACCTAAACCATCGCCGAGTCCGCATCCCTATGTAAAACGCACGTATAAGCCACGGATAGTTAAGCCAAAAACCGCGACCCAAACGGCCAATCTCAGTGATCGCTTAACAAAGTTAGTTCCCACGGGAGGGATTGCTTTTCAACCAGCCCTTGAACCGCTAGTACAGGTTCCAGTTATTTTCTGGGTAGATGTTCCACAAATATTTCAAAGTCGAGTAAACATTATTGGAGAGATTGTAGATGTGGGACTGCGCCCAGGTTTCATCTGGTCATTTGGTGACGGCTCAGTCTGGGCGACAACCAATATCGGAGCGCCATATCCGCATCAAGTGATAACTCACACTTATAGGAAACCAGGAACTTATGCAGTAGTTCTTTTGACAACATGGAATGGAAGTTTTACCCATAACGGAGCAGTGCGCGCAATAACTGGACAGATTGTTAAGACCTCGGTGGCAACGGTCACTGTTGTATCAGCCCCTACTCACTTTACGAAATGAGCAATCTATGACAACTGAAAACAACACAGACTCAGTAACTTCTACAGAATTGGCAGGTGAGGATAGTTTCATTACGTTGGTTTCCAGCTTTGCAGTGCCCGAAGAATCGCCGAACCTCAATGATTCTCAACGCGATGGCGCAACGGCAGTCATAGATTTAGCGGTGGAGTTTCAAGAGTTTGGTGAATTCAGTAAACGCGAACAAATCGCAAAAGTGATAGGTCGCTTGAGTGATATCCAAGTTCGTGACTTTGCATTGGGTTCACATAGCGTCACCAGCTTTCAAACGTATTGGGGGATGTGGAGATACCTACTCCAAGTAGCACCTGAAGGCTTTGTCGCTCCAGTAGCCTGCCTCTTTGCAACTTTGGCTTATGAGCAGGGAAATGTTTCGCTGGCATACCAAGCACTCGATCGAGCAACCATTGATCAACCAAACTATTCACTCACGATTCTTTTGCGCCGGGTCTTTGGATCTGGCTGGCCCGCCACTGCCTTTGCCGCTATGCGCACAGAGCTGCACCCAAAAGTTACTGCCGGGATTTTTAACTAAGGCTTTCTCTCTGTTAGGGTTTAGCCAGGTCATGAGTTCTAGTGTTTAGCCCCGGCTTACTAGACGGCAACCCTCCACCACGGTGGGGTGCTCCGGGTGAAGACCAGATCGATAGCAACAACGCCATCGATAAGCGTGGATCACTCGAATGTATAAGTAGTGCCAGCGTCGGCATAGGTACATGAGTGGTCCCATAACTGGGAGGAATACAGCACATGTCAACGTTTTCTTTTGACGAAGCGGGTTTTGAAACCCGTCAGATTCATGCAGGGCAAGTAGCAGATCCAACAACTGGCGCTCGCGCACTTCCGCTTTATCAGACAACTGCATATCAATTCCGCGACACTAAACATGCCGCTGATTTATTTGGATTAGCAGAGCTTGGAAACATTTATACCCGCATTATGAATCCGACGCAGGACGTAGTTGAAAAGCGAATTGCATCTCTTGAAGGTGGTGTTGCAGCTCTTCTACTCGCTTCTGGTTCGGCCGCAACAACTTTTGCAGTTCTTGCAGTTGCAACTGCTGGAGATCACATAGTGTCATCCAAGTATCTCTATGGCGGAACATACAACTTGTTCCATTACACGTTGCCAACTTTTGGCGTCGAAGTAACATTCGTTGATAATCCCAATGATCCTGAGGAATGGCGCAAAGCAGTTCGACCAAATACTAAAGCATTCTTTGGTGAGACGATTTCAAATCCAAACAACGACATCTTAGATATTGCAGCAGTTGCAAAGGTTGCACATGAAAGCCATGTTCCTTTGATTGTCGATAACACAGTTGCCACCCCTTATGTTATTAAGCCAATTGAATTCGGTGCAGATGTTGTAGTTCACTCAGCAACTAAATTCTTAGGTGGACATGGAAACGCTGTTGTTGGTGCCATTGTGGATTCAGGTAATTTTGACTATGCGCAGTACCCAGAAAAATTCAAAAGTTTTAATACTCCTGATCCTTCTTATCATGGCTTGGTCTATGCACAGGCACTTGGAGTCGGAAGTGCATTTGGTGCAAATCTGGCTTACATCTTTAAAATTCGCTTGACATTGCTGCGCGATATAGGCGCTGCCGTGAGTCCATTTAACGCTTGGTTAGTTGCGCAAGGTCTAGAGACATTAACGCTTCGCATGAAGCAACACTTAGAAAATGCTAAGGCCGTTGCAACATGGCTTGCTGAGCACCCACAGGTGGAGAAAGTTAACTATTCATCACTGGCTAATTCACCATATAACGCACTTGCCATTAAGTACGCGCCTAAAGGCTCTGGCTCGGTTTTATCCTTTGAAATCAAGGGCGGCATCGAGGCCGGTAAAAAGTTCGTAGAAGCTTTAACTTTGCATTCACACGTTGCCAACATCGGTGACGTGCGTTCGCTCGTGATTCATCCAGCATCTACGACACATTCGCAGCTTTCGGCCGATGAGTTGTTAAATGCAGGTGTTACTCCAGGTCTGATTCGTTTGTCTGTCGGTCTTGAAGACTTTGCAGATATCAAAGCAGATCTCATTGACGGGTTTGCTGCGGCTAAGTAATGGCAGACATAAAGGCTTCGATTACCGGGGCATGGCTTGAAACCCATGCACCCGGTGATCGCCTTTTTGTAAATATTGGTGACCTCACTCTTGAAAATGGTGAGACATTAGAGAACATCACGATTGCTTATCAAAGTTGGGGTGTTCTTAATAAAGAAAAAGACAATGCGATTTTAGTTAACCATGCAATGACTGGTTGGTCAGATGTGCCGGGCTGGTGGCCATCAATGGTTGGACCAGGCATGCCATTTGATAGTGATAAATATTTCATCGTATGTCCAAACGTCATTGGGGGCTGTCAGGGAAGTACTGGCCCCTCATCGATTGCACCTGATGGCCGTCGTTACGGTTCACGTTTTCCCTCTGTCACGATTCGAGACATGGTCGCCGCCGAAGTTGCTTTCAGCGATGCGCTAGGAATTACTAAGTACACATTGGCGGTTGGTCCATCTCTAGGCGGAATGCGTTCGCTCGAATGGGCAGTGCAGTTGCCGCATCGCGTTGGAGCCATCTGCACTATCGGATCTTCGGCCGTTGCAACGGGTGATCAAATTGGAACATGGTCTATCGAACTTCGAGCGATAAAAACCGATCCTCATTTCTATGAAGGTGACTATTACGAGCAAGAGCTGGGACCTATCACTGGCATGGGAATAGCTCGGCGTATCGCGCATCTGACTTATCGAACTGAGGCGGAGATGGATATTCGCTTTGGACGCGAACTTCAGGGGGATGACACAGGTCGGTATGCTGTTGAGTCCTATTTAGACCACCAGGCAGACAAGTTAGCCAAGCGTTTTGACGCCAATACCTACATCGCGCTCACCGAAGCAATGATTTCACATGACATTGGCAGAGATCGCGGGGGAGTCGCCGCAGCTCTATCGAGCATCAATGTTCCAGTAGTAGCTGTCTCAATTGATAGTGACCGCCTGTTTCCAGTCAGACTTCAGTCAGAAATCGTCGAGTTTACCCCTCACGCCCAGCCGTTGGTCACGATTTCATCACCATTTGGCCACGATGGCTTCCTTGTAGAGGTCGAATCAGTGGGCAGTGTCATCAGATCCGCGCTCGCCCTTGGCTAATCCCCAAAATTGAGTGTTTTCGATGTGCATTTACCCCTGTGGATAAATTATAATATAGCCATCGCTTCAGCGCATCGCTGATAAAACCAAAGGACGATTGTGGCTGTATTTAGTGCGCTCAAAAATAAGGTTATGAAGAAGACCGTTGCGAAAAAAGCTGCACCCGCAAAGAAAGCTGTTGCGAAAAAAGCGGTTGTTAAGAAAACCGTAGCAAAGAAAGCGGCGCCAGCGAAAAAAGCCGTAGCGAAAAAAGCGGCGCCAGTAAAGAAAGCAGCGCCAGCGAAAAAAACCGTAGCGAAAAAAGCAGCGCCAGTAAAGAAAGCGGCGCCAGCGAAAAAAACCGTAGCGAAAAAAGCGGCGCCAGTTAAAGCGGTAGCGAAACCCACGAAGATTGAGTTGAAAAAGGAATTAACCGCAAAAGATGTTCAAGCAATTGTTGATGCAAAGAATGCATTCAAACGCAATGATGACGTTCTTGCAGAACTCAATGCTCGCGGAGTTACATCCGTTAACCGAATTCCCAAGAAAGCTAACAAAGATTTAGTTGATGAGGCTCGTGCTCTGGCAATTGAGCTCCCAATAATCATTGAAAAGCTCCGCAAAGCCGGTCTTGGATCTCCTAGTCGTACTTTGAAAAAAGCTGAGTATGACTTAATTGCACCAAAACCAGCAGCTGTGAAAGCAGAGGTTAAGCCAAGTAAGCCAGCCGTTGTCAGCATTGATGGCGAAGAGGTCGAGCTTGAAGAGGTTGAACTAGAAGATGTTGAAACCCTTATTGCCGAGGCCGTTGAATTAGTCGATGCTGAGGCAGAAGACAAAGTTCGCGTTGTTACATTGTCAGACGAATCAAGCAAAGCTAAGGGATCATTTACTTTGGCTGACTCAGAAGCTGAGGATGAAGAAGAGGATAAGAACGAGCGTGAAAAGCTAAAGAAAGATTTGAGAAATGTTAACATCGTAATTGAAGCGATTAACGGAAAGATAAACAACGTTGCAACACCTATTCGATACGGTATCGCAGAGGCGGAAGCAAAGGCGCTTACTTACAAGCAGATTCAGCAACAATTTGAAATGAAGACTTTTACTGAGAAATCAGCAAAGACCGCAGCAGAGGCAATCACGCTTGGTTCACTCAAAAATCTTGAAGATCTCATGAACTATTTCATTGAAAAAATGAAGGTAGTTCAGCGTGAAATTAAGTATCTACCACCTGAGCAGACAGTTATGACCGCTGGTGCAACTGCAGATCCTGTAAAGGATTATTTGAAGCAGATTGGTCGCGTAGCACTTCTGAACGCAGAGCTAGAAGTTGAGCTAGCAACTCGTGTTGAAGTCGGCTTGTTTGCTGAAGCAAAGTTGAAGAATGAAAAGAAGATTGAGAAGAAGTTGAAACGTGAACTGGAATGGCTTGTTGAAGACGGCAAGCGCGCTAAGAACCACTTGCTCGAAGCAAACCTTCGACTCGTTGTTTCGCTTGCAAAGCGTTACACAGGTCGTGGAATGTTGTTCTTGGATCTCATTCAAGAAGGTAACTTGGGATTAATCCGTGCAGTTGAGAAGTTCGACTACACAAAGGGATATAAGTTCTCAACATATGCAACATGGTGGATTCGCCAGGCCATCACTCGTGCGATGGCAGACCAGGCTCGCACCATTCGTATTCCAGTCCATATGGTTGAAGTCATCAATAAGTTAGCTCGAGTTCAGCGACAGATGTTGCAAGATCTTGGTCGCGAACCGACCCCAGAAGAGTTAGCAAAAGAATTAGATATGACTCCTGAAAAAGTCGTTGAGGTTCAAAAGTATGGTCGTGAACCAATCTCACTTCTCACACCACTTGGTGAAGAAGGAGACTCCGAATTTGGTGACCTCATTGAAGATAGTGAGGCAGTTGTCCCAGCCGATGCAGTTTCATTTACTTTGCTTCAAGAGCAACTTCATTCAGTTTTGGATACTTTGTCAGAGCGTGAAGCCGGAGTGGTTGCGATGCGCTTTGGTCTTACAGATGGACAACCTAAAACTTTGGATGAAATCGGAAAGGTTTATGGAGTTACTCGTGAGCGTATTCGCCAGATTGAATCTAAGACAATGTCCAAGCTTCGTCACCCATCTCGAAGCCAAGTACTGCGTGATTATCTAGATTAAAATGGCAAATCCAACTATTTACATTAACCCCAATAGTGGCTCTATAAAAATTATTGGTGCAGTTGATTTTGTTGATGCGCAGGGAAACATTGTTGAAACTCGCGACAATGTGAAGTTTTGTGGTTGCTCACTCAGTAAAGATAAGCCTTGGTGCGATGGCAGCCATAAGGCAATAACGCAGCCTGGTAATTAAATGCGCGAGTTAAACTTCTAGTTAGCTGAAGTTTCGACGAGTTTTTCGCTCTCATCGATAATTTTGGCAGCAACAGTCTTGAGTTTTTCAGCGTACTCCTTGCCATGATGTGCACAGAACATGAGTTCGCCACCATTGAGAAGCACTGCCCGTACATATGCCTGGGCTCCGCATCGATCACAGCGGTCAAGGGCGTTAAGAGGTACTGACTGGAGCATTAATTGTTCTGACATATCTCTCTCCGTTCTTTGTGTGTTACTTCCTAGGGAACATCAAACCATGTCTAGATATTCCCCGCTCGTTAATATTGAAAATAATTGCTGAGAATCTGCCAATTTTTGCCAACTTATCACTATATGAGACGTATTCGGCGCGCTTACGGGAGAATTGGGTGAAGGGCATATAACCTTTCGCCCCGTGGCCGATAAAGATGCACCTCAAATAAATTATGTGCAGGATAGCTATACCGCAAAAGATTTAGCGGTTCTTGAGGGCCTTGATGCAGTCCGTAAACGCCCTGGAATGTATATCGGTTCCACTGATTCACGTGGGTTGATGCACTGCTTGTGGGAAATTATTGATAACTCTGTAGATGAATCACTAGCGGGCCATTGTAAAAAAATTGAAATTAATCTTGAAGTCGATGGTTCTGTGGAAGTTCATGATGATGGACGAGGGATACCAGTTGATAAAGAGCCAAAAACTGGATTAACTGGCGTTGAAGTTGTTCTCACAAAGTTGCACGCAGGTGGCAAATTTGGCGGGGGATCGTATGCCGCATCTGGCGGTCTCCATGGTGTTGGTGCATCAGTAGTGAATGCCCTTGCATCTCGTCTTGATGCTGAAGTTGACCGTGATGGAAAGATTTATTGGATGTCTTTTCAACGCGGTACCGCAGGCGTCTTTGATGGTGATGGCCCAAAAGCTAGTTTTGAACCGCAATCAGGCCTTCGAGTCATAGGAAAGATTTCTAGCAAAGTAACTGGAACACGCATTAAGTGGTGGGCCGATAAGCAAATCTTTTTAAAAGAAGCTGAACTAGAACTTGAAGAGATTTATGATCGTGCCCGCCAGACATCATATTTAGTGCCTGGCTTAACGCTCATTGTTAATGACAATCGCACAAAAACTAAAACCACTGAAACCTTTTTCCACAAAAGTGGAATCACTGAATACTGTAACTTTTTACAACCTGATGAGCCAGTAGGCGATGTCATTCGAATCTACGGCACTGGCCACTATCAAGAGACTGTCCCAGTATTAGATGACAAGGGTCATATGGTCTCAACTGAGGTTGAGCGAGATATGGAAGTTGATATTGCGATGAAGTGGGGTAACGGTTTTGAAACCACCCAGCGCTCTTTCGTCAACATTATTGCAACCCCTAAAGGTGGAACTCACGTCCTGGGATTTGAGCGATCACTCGTAAAAGTCATTAATGAGGCGTTGAGATCAACTAAGACACTTTCAAATAAAGAGGCTGATGTTATTAAAGATGACATTCTCGAAGGCATGACCACAGTGGTCACCGTTCGAATGTCTGAGCCACAGTTTGAAGGTCAGACTAAAGAGGTTCTCGGTACCGCAGCTGCTACTCGTATCGTTGCTGCAGTTGTTGCCGACAAGATGAAAGAGTATTTCAATACAACTAAGCGAATTGATAAAGCTAATGGCCGATTAGTTCTTGAGAAAATCGCTGCAGCATCTCGTACTCGAATCAGCGCACGTGCCCACAAAGATTTACAACGGCGAAAGAATGCACTTGAGTCATCTTCATTGCCTACAAAGCTCTCAGATTGCCGCTCAGAGGATGTGACACGTACTGAGTTGTTTATCGTCGAAGGTGATTCAGCGCTTGGTACGACTAAAGCTGCCCGCAATAGTGAGTTCCAAGCCATCTTGCCGATTCGTGGAAAGATTCTAAACGTTCAAAAGGCATCACTCTCACAAATGCTTGAAGATAAAGAGTGCGGGTCCATCATCCAAGTAATTGGTGCAGGCTCTGGTAAATCCTTTGAACTCGATGAAGCACGCTATGGTCGAGTAATTTTAATGTCTGATGCCGACGTTGATGGCGCGCATATTCGCTGTCTTTTATTAACTTTGATGTACCGATACATGCGCCCACTTATCGATGCAGGTCGTGTGTTTGCTGCAATCCCGCCACTGCATCGAATTGAAGTCATGGGTGGCGGTGGCAAGAAAGGCCAGTACATCTATACCTACAGTGATGATGAGATGAAGAAGATAACAAGTGAGCTCACGAAGAGTGGAAAAAAGTGGAAAGAGCCTATTCAGCGATATAAAGGCTTAGGCGAGATGGATGCAGATCAGCTCCGTGAGACCACTATGGACCCAGATGCTCGCACTCTGCGCCGTATAACAGTCTCTGATGCAACTGCAGCCGAAGCAATGTTTGAACTTTTAATGGGAAGTGATGTCGCCCCACGTAAAGAGTTCATCTCCAACGCTGAAATTGATCGCGACCACATCGACGCTTAGTCATTAACAGCTGTCAGCTTATTTCTCACGAGCTTTACCCGGTTAATTATTGGTCTTTCAAATAAGAACCAACTTAATGTAGCAATCAACGTCGATGCCAGAAGGACAATAATGGCCAGAGTCATCCAGCGAGAAATCGAGCTGATTCCAAAATATTGAAAGTCATTCGCATATGAATTCGCAATAATTGAAATTATGAAGTAATGCCAGAGATAAACTCCAAAAGAGATTTTGGCAAAGAAAACTGAGAAGGGGTTATCAATAAATCTCCAGATAAACTTGCTCCCAGCACAACAACTTAGGAAAACGGCTACCAAAGCTGGAAACCAAGGAGCTACATAGGGTTGGTTTGTGAAAGTGTCTGTAGCGCCTGGTGTCAGTCTGCTGAGTACTACTGTGAGGGCAGCTATGAAAGAAAATACTGCACCCATGTCGAACTTCAATTGAGCAGGCTTTGAGTTGATTTTTCGGTGAGCAAGAAAGAGTGCAGCGAGGGATCCCAATAGGAATTGAGTGAAAAAAGTATCAATGTTCCAGTAAGGGAGCCATTGTTTAGCTCCGCCGACTAGCCCAAACTCCCAACCTTTTTGTTCTGCAGAAGTCATAAAGGTCTTAATGAGTAGTGGGTTGAGTAGTTGCAGCAAGGAGATCCACAGGACTAGACGAGTCGCACTCGCCCTGTAGGTGCATTTATTGCGAACAATTGAAAAGATGATAATCGGTAGCATTAAGTAGCAGCAAACTTCCAAACTAATTGACCATAGTGGTCCGTTGAGTTCGGTTGGAAAAAATGTTGTGTAATGAAAAGAGCTTATGAAGAGCATTCCGCTAAATGCTCTGAAAATTTCAACGGGAAGGTTATAAACAAGGGTCGAAACAAGTGTCACTACAGCGATATTGAGCCAAGTCGCAGGTGCTATTCGTGCAGCGCGATTGATGAAGTAATCTCTAAATGATGGTTTACGGGCTCCTGCAAGGTGAGCTAACCAAAATGGATATGACAAAAGTGCGCCAGAGAGTACAAAGAAAATACTGACACCTACTTCACCTCGCATGGCTATGAAATGTAGAATGGATAAAAGTCCAGTGAGGTTTTCAGGATTTAATCTCTGTATCAAGTGATGAAATACAACTGCCAAACATGCAAATGCACGCAGGCCATCTGCTCCACGAATTCTCGTTGATGAAGGCATTGTTTAATTCTATGTCATAAGAGGTTTTGACAGTAGTAGTTTGCCCTTACGAATTAAATCTGAAACTCTACTCCCATGAAAATCCTGCGAGTCTGTGTTATTGCAATGCTATCCACGCTGATGTTGACTGGGTGTGTAAAACTTGATCTAGCGCTAGAAGTCAATGCAGACTCAACAGTAAGTGGTTCGATGATATTTGCAATTTCTGATTCCCTTGCAAGCCTTGGCGCAGATGCAAGCGATAGTTTGCCGGCTGCGGATTCTTTAGTTGACTCTAAGGCGGATGGCGTGACAGTCACCCCGTATGAGAAAAATGGCTACACAGGAAGCACTTATACCTTTGATCGAGTTCCGTTTTCTGCGTTTAAGAGTGATGGCTCGACGAGCAATGACATTAAAGTTGAGCGTACAGGCAATCAAATAAAACTTACTGGAGCATTGGATTTTTCTTATGGGGATTCAACCGATGCATCAGACCCTTTCTCAAATTTATTAGCAGAATCAATCTCATCTTCAGCGGATCTGAAAATCTCTGTCAAATTTCCCGTCAAGGTATTGAGCTCGACTGGTGTAATTAGCGAAGATGGAAAGACGGTTACTTGGATTCCAAAATTGGGTGAAAAACTAGATTTGGCAACCACAGTTGAGATTCCAAAGGCATTGCAGTTCAAAACGCAGATAGTTTATGCATTTTTAGGTTTATTTGTGATTCTGATTCTCGTTATTTTCTTACGAAAGAAAAAAGTAAAATCGAAGAGCGTAGGTTCTGAATTTGAAATTTAGTCAATAGAGACTAGATCAAAGTAATCGTCTTTCCATAAATCTTCATCACCATCGGGAAGCAAGATCACACGTTCTGGCTTTAATGATTGAACTGCACCTTCATCGTGGCTCACCATGATGACTGCACCTTGATATTCGGTCAACGCACCAAGAATTTCCGCGCGGGATGCTGGGTCCAAGTTGTTTGTTGGTTCATCCAGCAGTAGAACATTTGCCGCAGACACAACAAGGACTGCCAAAGCTAGGCGAGTTCGTTCTCCGCCAGATAAAACCTTGACTGGCTTATGAACATCGTCGCCGATGAACAGGAATGAACCCAGAGTGTTTCGCGCCTCCGGTTCACGAAGATCCGGGGTAGCCGACATCATGTTCTCTAACACAGTGCGTTCAAAGTCTAGAGATTCATGCTCTTGTGCGTAATAACCAATCTTTAGCCCATGCCCATGCTCAACTGTTCCGGTGTCGGACTCTAATTCTCCAGCCAAGATGCGAAGCAAAGTTGTTTTTCCTGCACCGTTAAGACCAAGGATGACAACGCGCGACCCTTTATCAATGACGCATGAAACGTCGGTAAAGATTTCAAGCGAACCGTATGATTTTGAAAGTTCTTCACCAGATAACGGAGTTTTTCCGCACGGTGCAGGAGTTGGAAAGCGCAGGCGTGCAACTTTGTCGCTGACACGAACATCTTCAAGGCCTGAACGGAGTTTTTCGGCTCGTCGCAACATTCCTTGAGCTGCTGTCGCCTTACTGGCTTTGGCACGCATCTTCTCGCCTTGCTTTTGCAAAATCTCAGCTCGCTTTTCAGCATTTGCGCGTTCTTTCTTTCGGCGGTGTTCATCTTGCTCGCGTTGGAGCAAATAGGCTTTCCACCCTAAGTTATAGACATCGATAACGTTACGGTTAGCATCTAAGTAAAAGACTTTGTTAACGACAGTCTCAATCAAATTAACATCGTGAGAGATAATGACAAGTCCGCCTGAATACTTTGCGAGAAAATCGCGGAGCCACATAATTGAATCAGCATCCAAGTGGTTTGTTGGCTCGTCGAGCAATAGGGTTTCTGCGCCACTAAACAAGATTCGAGCTAGTTCGATACGGCGACGTTGACCACCAGATAACGTTGATAACTCGTGACCAAAAACGGCTTCGGTAACACCTAAGGAAGTTGCAATCGCTTCGGCCTCTGCCGTTGCGGCATATCCACCTGCAGCACTGAATTCATGTTCAACACGGGTGTATCGATCCATTGCCTTTTCCAGGGCTTCACCTTCAGTGCTAGACATTTCTTCTTCTACTTGGCGCATACGATGTGAGATTTGATCTAAGTTTCGCGCTGACAAGATGCGCTCTATTACTGATCCAGGTTCATCACCCGTGCGAGGGTCTTGAGGTAAATAACCAATCTTGCCTACGCGGTTTACTGCGCCACCAGCTGGCATTGTTTCTCCAGCCAGAACTTTTGCAAGAGTGGATTTACCTGCACCATTTCGGCCCACAAAACCAATTCGATCACCACTATTGATGCGGACAGTCACGCCCTTAACGAGCAGGCGAGCACCCGCACGAAGTTCTAGGGCTTGAGTTGAAATCACACCGTATTCTAGCCGAGTTTACGCCGCACCAATTCTCGTCTTACGAGGCGTAGCAAATGACTTAGAAACTGCGGTCAACTCATCAGATACTCTCGCTTTGATTGCATCTTCACTCTTGAGAAGAGTAGTTAACTCGGCAATAATCGATTTGAGTTCCTTTTGTTCACTTTCAAGTTCAAGTTTGCTCATTTTAGTAAGCCGGCGCAACGGCATATCCAAGATATATGTGACCTGTTCGTCATTTAGCTTAAAGTCTTTCATTAGTTTTTCTTTCGCAGTTGCAGCATCATCACTTGCTCGAATGATTTTGATGACTTTATCTATATCAATGATGGCCTTCAAAAGTCCATCAACTAGGGTTAAACGGGCTTGAGCTTTTGCTTTACGGAATTCGCTTCTGCGACGAACGACTTCAATGCGATGGTCGATGAAAACCTTCAAGAGTTCTTTGAGGCCTAGAGTTTGAGGGCGGCCCTTCACTAAGGCAACTGCATTTATTGAAAACGCATCTTCCATAGGCGTCAAGGCATACAACTGCTCAAGAACTTTTTCTGGCTCAAAGCCATTTTTGATTTCGATAACCACGTTGGTGCCGGTTTGACCATCAGTTAGATCAATGATGTCGCTAATTCCTTGAATTTTTTTGCTCTTAACAAGGGCTGCTATTCGTTCAACAACTTTTTCAGGGCCAATGGTGAATGGGAGTTCCTTAATTACTAGACCCATTTTACGTGATGTAACTTTTTCAATCTCTACACTGGCACGTACTTTAAATGAACCTTTACCTGTTGCGTATGCTTCGCGAACACCTTCAAGACCAACGAGTTCTCCACCAGTTGGAAAATCAGGTCCAGGAATATATTTCATTAATTGTTTGACTGTGGCAGAAGGATTATCAATTAAATACTTCGTTGCAGCAATGACTTCACCTAAATTATGCGGTGCCATATTCGTCGCCATTCCAACTGCGATGCCAGAACCACCGTTGACTAGGAGGTTGGGGTAAGCAGCAGGTAAAACTAATGGCTCAGAAAGTTGACCGTCATAGTTGGGTCCAAAATCAACGGTATTTTCATCGGCTTCTGCGACCATTGCCATTGCAGCAGTTGCAAGTCGGGCTTCGGTGTAACGCATTGCAGCTGGACCTGCATCAAGTGAGCCAAAGTTTCCATGGCCATCGATGAGTGGAAGTCGCATTGAAAAAGATTGCGCCATACGGACTAACGCATCATAGATTGCACCGTCTCCGTGTGGGTGCAACTTACCCATAACTTCACCGACAACTCGTGCACTCTTTACATGACCGCGCTCTGGTCGCAGACCCATATCTGCCATCTGATGAAGAATGCGGCGGTGTACGGGTTTTAAACCATCGCGTGCATCAGGAAGCGCGCGTGAATAAATAACCGAGTATGCATACTCAAGAAATGATTCTGAAACTTCTTTGGAGACATCGATGTCAACGATCTTGCCGGGATACTCTCCAGGTTTTGGACCAGCTGGTTTCTTAGCCTTACTTTGGGTCGGTGTCTTTGCCATGGGGGAGATTGTGCCAACTACATGGGTTAATTCAGGGGAGGGCGCGCCCCAACTGTTGCTACACACTTTGCGGCCAATGAAGTTCCAGCCGCGAGTGCTTGCTCCAAGTCACGTGTTTCAAGCCACATTGGAATAAATCCAGCTGCAAATGAATCTCCAGCCCCAGTTGTATCAACCACATTGGTGGTGACTGCTGGGACCCTAGCACTTTGATTGTTGAGAATCGCCATTGCGCCGCGTGAACCTAATTTTGTGACAACGAGCGGCGTCGACTTCGTAATATTTTCCTCAGCAATCTTGAGATCGGTCGAGTCGCCCAAGTAGTGCGCCTCTTCGGCGTTTAGCAAAATTCCATCCATGAGACTTACCCACGATAAAACTTCTTCTCTCGAAACAATCTTCATAGCTCCAGTTGTTGTGGGATCAAAGAAAATTGGAATGCCCGCAGATTTGACCTTAGCCACCATGGCTAAGACTGCATCACGACTACGAAAATCTAGAAGTGCATAGCCACTTAAATAGGCACCATCAATGTCATCTAATGGAGGCAAGTCACTTACCTCTAAATCTGCGTTGGCACCATTATCTGGAAACATCGTACGTTCTCCATTTGCGTCAACCAAAATTACAACAACGCCTGTTGGGCGCCCAGAGCGCATCAAATTCAGATGCTCAACGCCGTATTTATCTAAATCCGAAATCAGCGCAAAGCCAACGGGGTCATTGCCGACTCGAGCAACTAACTGCGCTCTGGTGTTGGTGCGGGTAATCCACGTTGAAACGTTGGCGGCTTGTCCACCTGGATGTGTTGAAATTCGGCTGGCCGTATCATTTCCGTAGTTAATACTCTCTTTTAGTTGTGCAATAACATCGAGGGCTAGATCGCCAATGCAGAGAATTTTTCTCATTGCAAAGCCACCGCGATTTTGGCGGCGAGAGCGCAATTAGATTTTATTATTTCAGTATTAATTGAAAGAGATTCTCCCTCAGATGCCGAGTGGAAATGCTCAAGTAAAAATGGCGTGACAGCTTTTCCTTCAATTCCTTCACGTGCTGCTCGCTCTAAGCCAGATGCCAAAATTCGATCATGCACCGCTCTATTCATCTCTTTAAGGACAGGGTTCGCAACGATTAAAGATTTGAACTGAGTTCCAATACTTGTTCGTGCTCTTATGATTGCTGAAATTTCTTCGGCGCTATCAACACGATGTTCGAGTTCGAAACCAGAGTCCGTTAAGTAAAACCCAGGGAATCGATTAGTTTTATAACCAACTAAACCAATTGCAAGAGTTTCAAGACGCTCTAACGTTGCATGAACATCCAAAATTGATTTAACCCCTGCGCACACCACTGTCATATCTAATTGCGACAAAGCAGTCAGATCGGCTGATTCATCAAAAGATTCATTGGCTCCGCGATGAACTCCACCCAGACCTCCCGTTGCAAATATCTTTATTCCGGCGACAGCTGCGATATGGGCAGTTGCCGCAACCGTGGTTGCTGCACTTTTCCCACTGGCAACAATGATGGCTAAATCTCTAATTGAGGCCTTAGAAATATCATCGCGGCTGGCAATTGCTTGAAGCTCGTTAACTTCTAACCCGACATGAACAACACCATCTAAGAGGGCGATTGTTGCTGGAATTGCGCCGTAAGTACGAACAATTTCTTCGCACTCAATTGCAACGCTTAAATTTGTGGGACGGGGTAGGCCATGACTAATGATTGTGGATTCGAGGGCAACAATTGGCTTCTTGGCGGCCATGGCAGCCGAGACCTCAGATGAAAATCTGATCGCGCTCTTCATATGTACAACCTTAGCGGATGTAATGAGAAGATAAGCACGTGCATTTATCGCAGATAACTCCTTCGATTTTTTCATCTCTGGGGCTGACGGATGCACAAGACCTTCTAGGTATAGGCCAGAGCCCAATGGGGCGCGAAATACTTTTCCTCATAGACGGTTTCGGAGCCGATGCTTTAGAAACATTTTCGAGTGTAATACCAACAATTACAAGACTTACACGTCATGGAATTATTAATACAGCCTTTCCATCTACAACGGCTACAAGCCTTGCAACATTAACAACTGGAACTCTTCCAGGAGTACATGGAATGTTGGGTTACACCGTACAAGTTCCACGTAGTGGTGGACGAATTTTAAATGCACTCAAGTGGGACGAACGTGTCGACCCTAATATTTGGCAACCAGTACCTACATTATTTGAGAGAGCCGCGGCACAAGATATTCAGGTTTCACACGTTGCGGCCAAACGTTATGAAAACACCGGTTTTACTCGTGCGGTCTTTCGTGGTGCTCAGTACAAAGGCGCGAATGTGGTGCCTGATCTCATCGCCCAAACCAAGGATGCACTGAAAAAGACACCTTCTTTTGTTTATCTCTACATGAATGATCTAGATGTTGCTGGACACAGCGATGGCGTGGGTAGTGACAAGTGGTTGGCAGCGCTTTTAATGATTGATCAAATGCTCGCAAACCTGATGAGGGAGGTTCCGCAAGGGACGCGCATTTGGCTTACATCTGACCATGGAATGATAAATGTAGGCGAGAAAATAGTTATAGGTGAGAAAAATCCATTACTAGAAAACATTTCAGTAATTGGTGGAGAGCCACGAGCGCGACATCTGTACTTAAATGCAGATTACGATAGTCCATCAGGGCGAAATGATGTAGCCAGCATCTGGCAAGAGTTCTTAGGTGAAAGAGTGCAAGTTTTCACTCGCGAGCAAGCTCTGATTAGTAATCTCTTTGGTGAAGATGTCAGCGATGATTCTAAAGATCGAATGGGAGAAGTCATTGCTATTGCCCAGGCAGATGTGGTTTTGATTGATCCCACTAGAGCAGATAAAGAAAGTGCAATGGTGGGACACCACGGATCTGACAGTTTAATTGAAACGCAAGTCGGATTATTGACAACTGTTTTAAGTTAAAGCCATTTTGATTTACGGAACTTATACAAAAGTAATCCACTCAGTGATGTAATAATCACTATTACAAGTGGATAGCCAAATTTCCATTCTAGTTCTGGCATATATTTGAAGTTCATCCCGTAAATTCCAGCCACCATAGTAGGCCCTGCAGCCAGAGCAACCCAGGCAGATATCTTTCTAACATCTTCGTTCTGGCGTACTTGAACGTGTGCCAAATCTGCTTGCAATGCTGAAGTCAATAATGAATCCATTCCAGATGCATGCTCACAAGCACGCAGTAGATGATCAAGAGTGTCTCGGAAGAAAGGCTTCAATTTTTCAGGTGCCTGCGAATATGTTTCTGAAACCAGCTTTTGTAACGGAATTAGAAGTGGCTCAATCGCATGTCGATACTCAATTATTTCTCGTTTAAGAAAGTAAATTTCTTGAGAAAAAGTCTGGCGTTGACCACTAAAGACTTTAGTTTCAAGATTGATTACGTCATTTTCTAGTTCAGTCGCAATCGTTGTATAACCGTCGATTACTCTATCGATAACCGCGTGCAAAACTGCAAATGGTCCTAAATTTAGGAACTCAGGTCGCAACTCGGTCTCGTGGCGAACCGTAGCTAAAGGTGTACCTTCACCGTGGCGCACGATTACGATAAAAGATTTTTCAATAAAACAGATTAATTCTCCAGTTGAAATCGCACTATTTGCTTCATTGTAAAAAACAGTCTTCAGCGTAAAAAAAGTAAGGCCTTCATACTCTTCGATTTTAGGTCGCTGTTGAGCATGAACGGCATCTTCCACTGCAAGTGGGTGAAAATTAAGCTCTCCAACCACATGTTCAAACTCACTTTGAGTTGGTTCAGCTAGACCTAACCAGACAAATCCACCTGAAGCAGTTGCAATTTCTACTAAGTCGGATATGTCAGTTGGGCCAGCAACGCGATTTCCATTTTGGTACAGAGCTGAATCTACAATCATGCGATTAAGTCACTGATCTTCTGTTGGTTTAATTCCAAACATAATTTCATCCCAACTAGGAACCTTTGCTCTTGCCACAATTCCATCTCGAGCTGCTTCATCGTCAGGTGTTTCGCGAATTACTGCTAAGCGTGGAACTTCAGGTTCGGAAGTGCGCTCTTCGCGAAATGTTGGGTGGTTAGATTCGACATAAACAAGTCCGGGTGCAGGCATTGGTCGTGGTGCAGGCTCATCGCCCATCATCCAGCGAGCATTCTCATCAAGAGAAGTGACAATGCGACGGGTTGGATCAAAATTCCATTGTGCAACACCTCGACCGTTGCTATTTGGGTAGTGGAGTTCAAGCGTCCAGGTTGAATCTTCATGTCGCCATGTGTTCCATGAAAGATCGGAGAGATCAACATTTCTTGGAGCAAGTCGAGAAACCACTACTCCTAAAAGTGTTACCGGATCTCTACCTCCTTCTTTTCTGACAGGAACCTGCTGAGCTTGGTCAATAATATAAATTCGTTCTTGCAGAATTGGACCTGAAAAGCGTTCGATTTTTTCAATTGAAATGTTATTTTCACGTGCAAGCTCTTCAGCAAGTTCTCCAGCCCTTAAACGACGCTGAATTTCTTTTACAGAAATTGATTCGGTGGTTTGTTCTGGTACTGAAGAAAGACGAGGCTGATTGATTGAGGCACGTAAAGAGTCACTAATTTGTAGCAAGAATTCTTGGCCTTGGCTATCGTGGAGAGAAAGATGGGTGCCTTCATCATTCTTGCCGATGAATCGCAGTTCAGTCATGTTTGGAAGAATATCCGATGAGCCGCTTATATGTGCTCAAATAGGGCAGCGTGGCTATAAGCGCCGCAGCTAAAAAACCCACTGGGACCCAGTACGCATTTTTAGCACCGTAGATATCAATACTCCATCCAGCGATTGCACTAGCAGCTGCCCCACCAAGCGGTGCACCGGCCACAACCCAACTGAGAGTTTGTGTAATTTGCTCAGGTGGAACTGATGATTCAGCAACTCCATATGCATTAATGATCAGAGGTGCAATTGCAAAACCATTAAAGAAGAGTGCAAGGGCAAGTGCGAGAATTGAATGCACGAAAAGAAGTGGAATGGCCAAAACGGTCAAGGCGAAAAGAGAGAGAATAAAACGGCCGGCATGCGAGATTTTCCACTTAATGAGCCCATTTACAATGGCAGCAATTGCACTCCCAATGGCCCAAATTGCCAAAAGTATTCCAGATTGAGATTTATGCCCATAAGAATCTGCAAATGCAACAGTAACAATTGAGATTGCACCAAAAAAGCCTCCGACAAATAAAATCGGAAGCACGACTGCTTGGAGCGATTTATTTCTAATCACTGCTGGATGTGGCGCATGCTCCAGCCGTGGTGCTGGGGGAGGTTCGGTCGCTCGAAGGCTCAAAAAAGCGGGAATACCAGTCACTAGGAAAATAATTCCTGCCATAAGACCTGCAGCAGGTGCAATTGATGTTGCACAAGCGGTTGCAATAATTGGACCAGCGATATAAACGAACTCATCATTGAGCGCTTCCAGCGAGTAAGCAGTATTAACTAGATGACGATCACTCATGTCCTCAGCAGTCGAACTCTTATCAGGGCTCAAAATGTGCAGCCACCGACGGCGCACTAGTCCACCTAAATTTACGGAGAATGCTTCGGCAAAGATTATTGAGACAAACCAACTCCATGTTGGAGCATTATTTAAGACAAGTGCAATAAAGATAAGCATCCCAGCGACTTTAAATGGAACAACTCTTATTAGAAGTGCACGTTGACCTATTCGATCAGCTACGCCCGCCCAATAAGGCATCACAATTGACATCACGATAGAAGCTGATGCACTTAAAGCACCGGCAATTGCATAGGAATCGCTTGCTGCAACAACAATAAAAACAAGAGCCAGCGAATCCATGGAAATTGGCATACGCGCAAATAAGCCAGCTATAGAAAATCGAAGTGCTCCAGGAGTACGAAAGAGCGTTATATATGCCGAAAACATATGGGAGAGTCTACGTCAGGCTAGACTTCTTCTATGATTGAAACGAAAGAGATCCTAGAGCTTGCGCTAAAAATCGCGCGGCAAGCGGGAGAACTTTTGGTGGATCGTCCAGCATCATGGGAGTTGACATCAAAAACAACTGCGATTGATATAGCGACGCAGATGGATCATGCCAGTGAGAAACTCATTGTTGAAGCAATTCTGGCCGCACGTCCAGGCGATGGAATTATTGGCGAAGAAGGTGCGAGTCGCGCTAGTCGAAGTGGTTTGACTTGGGTTATCGACCCAGTCGATGGCACTGTAAATTATTTTTATGGACTACCTGGCTGGAACATCAGCATTGCAGTCAAAGATGAAATTGGAACGTTAGTGGGAGTAGTACATGCCCCAACGGTTGCATCAACTTGGCACGCAACTCGGGCAGGTGGTGCTTTTTTCAATGGCATGGCAATTACATGTAATAATCCGATTAAGTTAGATAAAGCACTTGTTGCTACAGGTTTTGCTTACGAAGTTAGTGATCGTCACCATCAAATCGAAATCATTAATCACTTAATTCCACGCATTAGAGATATTCGTCGAATGGGCGCTGCTGCTACCGATCTGTGCATGGTGGCCACCGGAATGGTCGATGGTTATATTGAGACTGGTTTGCAGGAGTGGGATTTGGCCGCTGGTTCCCTCATCGCTCGTGAAGCAGGGGCGGTGGTCACCACACGCTCGTGGCGAGGCCTTGAGCTCACAATTGCCGCAGGAGCAGATCTTCATGCACAGTTGAGCCTAGAGATTCCCCTGTAAAACCCCGATTTACGCTCGAACCCCCTTATGTGGCAAGATACGCAGTCTGCACCGCCAGAGCGAGTGCTTTTAATCGCAAAGAGAAATAGGTACGTAGATGAACATCCTTGACGCCGTAGATGCAGTATCCCTGCGCCATGACATCCCACAGTTTCGTGCTGGTGATGAGCTCAAGATTCACGTACGTGTTATCGAAGGTAGCAAGAGCCGTCTTCAGGTATTCCAAGGAATCGTTATGCGTCGTCAGGGCGATGGCGTTCGCGAGACTTTTACAGTTCGTAAAGTTTCATATGGTGTTGGCGTAGAGCGTACTTTCCCAGTTCACACTCCAGTAATTGAAAAGATTGAGTTAGTTAAAAAAGGCGAAGTACGTCGCGCCAAGCTTTACTACCTTCGCGATCTACGCGGTAAGGCTGCAAAGATTCGCGAAAAGCGCGATGGCATTGAAGGTTACGGCGATGGAATTCTTTCAACACCTGAACCTGTTGCAGTTATTGCACCAGTTGTAGAAGAAGCACCAGTTGTAGAAGCTGTAGTCGAAGCACCAGTTGTTGAAGCAGTTGTTGACGCACCTGTAGCTGATGCAGTTGTTGACGCACCTGTAGCTGAAGCAACACCAGCAGCCGAATAATCACCTCAATGCGCAGTAAGGGTTCCCTTTTACGGGAGCTCCCAATCCTTGTTGTCGTTGCACTTGTTGTTTCCCTGCTTATAAAAACTTTCTTAGTTCAGTTTTTCTACATCCCTTCTGGGTCAATGGAAAATACGCTACAAATAAAAGATCGTGTAGCCGTAAATAAAGTTCCCTTTATATCAAGGGATATTAGTCGCGGCGATGTAGTGGTATTCCGAGATCCTGCAGGTTGGTTACCGGAGATTTCAGATTCATCCTCAAATAAATATATTGCAAAGTTAAAAACCGGGCTTGTGGCCGTTGGTGTGTTGCCTAACCCAGCAAAGCAGTATTTAGTTAAGCGCGTTATTGGTGTTGCAGGAGACCACATCGTTTGTTGCGATAAGGCCGGCCTGCTAACAGTTAATGACAAGGCAATTACCGAGCCTTATATTTTTGCAGGCAATAAACCTAGCGAAATGAACTTTGATGTCACTGTACCTAAAGGAAAAATCTGGGTAATGGGAGATCACCGCGGAGCAAGTGCGGACTCTAGATATCACCAAGAAGATGTCAATAAGGGATTTGTTCCTTTAAGCCGCGTTACTGGTCGAGTTGTTGCAGTTATTTGGCCCTTTAAACATGTGGCACTAGTCCCAAAAATAGATGTCCTGAAATAGTTTTTAATGAAGGTCATCGAGCAACTGCTCATTCAAGCAGGTATCTCACCAATTGCTGGAGTCGATGAAGCAGGTCGCGGTGCATGCGCAGGTCCATTAGTTATCGCTTCGGTTGTCTTGCACGATCCGTTTGCACCAGAACTTTCACCAGTGCGGGATTCAAAAGAGTTAAGTGAAAATAAACGCGAAGAGCTATACGAACTTATTCAATCAATTGCTGCAGACATCAGTGTTGTTGTAGTCCCTGCAGCTGAAGTTGATTCTCGTGGCGTGCATGCTGCCAATCTTGATGGAATGCGCCGCGCGGTAAATGGACTTTCACACACTCCTGCTTATGTTCTAACTGATGGTTATGCAATTGAAGGCTTAGCGCTACCTAATTTGGCAGTTTGGAAAGGCGATCAAGTTGTAGTCACAATTAGCGCCGCTTCAATAATTGCTAAAGTCACCCGAGATCGAATAATGCGCGAAATGGATATCGAATTTCCAAACTATGGTTTTGCTGGACATAAGGGTTACATCACAGCCTCACACACCAACGCTCTTATTGAACATGGTCCATGTGTTCAACATCGCCGCTCATTTTCTAATGTCGCTGCGCTTATTCACAAGTAAAACAGCAGCGTTAAGTTAGGTCTGCATGGGAAATTATCGTTCCCGACCATGCAGAGAAAAACTAATCAAATAACTGGAGCTTTTGGCGAAGAAGTTGTTAGCAAGTTCTTAACGGGAAAAAATGCAGAGATAATCGAGCGAAACTGGCGAATCCGCGAAGGTGAAATCGACATCATTGCCATGTATCCATCTGGCACATTTGCTTTTGTTGAAGTCAAAACCAGGTCATCTGTAGCTTTTGGTCATCCATTCGAAGCTATCAACCGTGAAAAAGCTCATCGCATGCAACGCCTAGCTTTAGGTTGGCTTGCAACTCACGGCTGCTTGGGGTGTGACTATCAAATAGATGTTGCCGCGGTACTAATCGCCGCCGATGGTTCGCACACAATTGAATATCGCGCCGCAGTCCTATGAGCCTTGCGCAAACAAAATCGGTGGCATTGCTTGGACTTGATGGCCATGTAGTTACTGTCGAAGTAGATATTGCCGATGGCTTGCCCATGTATTCATTGCTTGGCCTGCCCGATGCCGCACTTTCAGAATCACGAGATCGTGTGAGAGCGGCGATTGTGAACTGCGCAGAAATCTGGCCAAATCGAAAAGTAACTGTTTCACTTTCACCAGCTTGGCTACCAAAAAGTGGATCAAGTTTTGATTTGGCAATATGTATTGCAATTTTGTCAGCAAATGCAACGGTTGCGCCTGATTCAATTGCCGAAGTTGTCTTTTTAGGCGAGCTATCACTTGATGGAAAAATCCGGTCAGTACGCGGAGTTTTACCTGCGTTAATCGCTGCACAAAAAGCTGGAATTAAAGTAGCTGTAGTTCCGAAAGCAAATTACGGTGAGGCGCAACTGATGCAAGGAATCGAAATCATTGCAATGGAGCACATAAAACAAGTTATACGTTGGCTGCGTACGGGAGAGCGAGAAATAGCTGATGTAATTGATATGCAATGGCAACCCAGTGATCTCAATATTGATTTTGCTGACGTTGCCGGCCAACCTCAAGCACGCTTGGCTGCAGAAGTTGCAGCAATTGGTGGTCACCATATTTTATTAATTGGCCCACCTGGTGCCGGAAAAACAATGATTGCAGAACGAATTCCAACAATCCTTCCGGCATTAACCGTCTCGCAAGCTTTGGAAGTTGCCGCGGTTCATTCGATTGCCGGATCATTTGCTACGCGTTCGCCAACATCTCTTGTTGCACCTATAGTTTCACCGCATCACACAACTACGCGTGTAGCAATGGTGGGCGGCGGAGCTCATGCCATTAAACCGGGAGCGTGTTCACTTGCACACAACGGGGTTCTTTTCATCGATGAAGCTCCGGAATGTCCATCAGGTGTTTTAGATTCTCTTCGTCAACCACTTGAAGCAGGCACAATCACAATCGCGCGCAGTATTGGAAATGTAACTTTTCCGGCTCAATTTTTACTCGTCCTAGCCGCAAATCCATGTCCATGCGGAAAATTCACAGGCAGAGGTCACAACTGCACATGTTCATCGCAACAAGTGCGTCGCTATTTAGGTCGTTTGTCTGGGCCGCTCATGGATCGAATTGATATGCGCGTTCATGTAGATCCTGTTGGCCGCGTAGATATGGCGCGCCCGGAGTTAGGCGAGTCCAGCGCGCATATTCGCGAACGTGTTATTGCCGCAAGAGCTATCGCACAGCAACGTTTCATTAATCACCCTTGGTCACTAAATTCGCAAATCCCATCGCGTGCGCTTCGATCGGTTTTTGCTCCAGAACGTACTGCCATGAATTTTCTGCATGAAGAACTCGATAAAGAACACATAACGGCCAGAGGGTTGCACAAGATTATTCGTGTTTCTTGGAGCCTTGCAGATTTACATGGCAACAAAATTCCAACTCTTGCAGATGTGCAGCAAGGGCACGCACTTCGAGGGGGAATCGACTTATGAATGAACGCGAAGCCAGAGCGATTCTTTTTGCGGCGATTGAAGGTGGACATGGATTTTGGTCCCAAGAAATCTTTGGTTCAACGGCCCTATCTGTTTTAGAAAAAATCCTTGCAGGCGGCTATGACTCAATCAAGTACGCATCGTTAATCACGGAAGTAAAAACTTTAACTGCCGATCATGTGCTTAGCAGTATTACAGCCCACGGAGCAGAGTTTTTAATTCCTGGAGATTTGCAGTGGCCACAAGGGTGCGAAGAGTTAGCTTCCCCGCCCATTGCCCTTATTGCAAAAGGCAATTTGGATTCACTAAACGCTGACTCGCTAGCAATTGTGGGAACTCGTAATCCCACTAATTACGGTGCACGCATTGCTGGTGATTTTGCTGCAGGTTTTGTAGATCGACAATGGGTCATAGTTAGTGGTGGTGCTTATGGCATCGACTCGTTTGCACATAAAGGTGCACTCATTGCCGAAGGTGCAACGGTTGCAGTAATTGCTTGTGGCATCGACGTTAATTACCCGGCAGGAAATATCAGACTCTTCGCCGAAATTTGCGAAAGCGGTGCATTGGTGACCGAAGTAATGCCCGGACTTAAAGCTTTGCCACATAGATTCCTTACTCGCAACCGTTTAATTGCAGCGATCTCAAACGCCACATTAGTTGTCGAAGCAGCTTTCAGAAGTGGATCATTGCGTACAGCGCGCGATGCTGCCGAATTAATGCGACCAGTAATGGCAATTCCAGGACCTATTAATTCACCAACTAGCGAAGGGTGTCATCGATTAATTGGAGAAAGAGCTGCAGAAATTGTTACTTCTGTGGCAGATGCTGTGGAGTTCATAGGTATAAATCAATGAGAGAATAGCGCTATGAGTGATTTCCGTTCGGGCTTTGTTGCCATTGTTGGCCGCCCAAACGTTGGAAAATCGACTTTGATCAATGCATTAGTTGGAAGCAAGATTGCAATTACTTCACACCATCCCAATACAACTCGAAGTGCTATTCGTGGAATTGTTCACGGAGATAACTTCCAGGCAGTCCTTGTAGATACTCCAGGGGTACACAAGCCAAAGACTTTGCTCGGACAACGCCTCAATGCAGTAGTTGATCAATCTATGGATTCTGTCGATGTTGTAATTTTATGTATTCCAGCCGATGAAACTTCTGGTGCAGGTGATGTTTTTATTGCTCAAGAAATCGCTAAGCACCCAAAGGCAAAGAAATTTGCGGTAATTACTAAAACTGATTTACTGTCAAAAGAAAAGCTTGCACTTCGCTTAACCGGGATCATGGATTTGGCACAAGGATTTACTTGGGACGAAATTATTCCGGTATCAGCTGCAATTCATGATCAAATCGAACTTTTGAATAAGTTGATTGGTGAAAATTTGCCAGCGGGTCCGCAGTATTACCCAGAAGGCACCACGAGTGATCAAGCAATCGAACAGTTAATCTGTGAATTTATCCGCGAAGCTGCACTACAAGATGTGCGTGAAGAGTTGCCACACTCCATCGTTGTAACTATCGATGAATTCGGCGAGCGTGAAGAAAAAGGTTCACGCCCTTTTTATGATGTGCATGCAACTATTCACGTGGAGCGTGACACGCAGCGAGCAATTTTATTAGGTCATCAAGGTACGCGCCTAAAAGAAATAGGTATTCGAGCACGCGCTGATATCGAACGCGCATTGGTTGCCAAGATTTTCTTAGGCTTACATATTAAAGTTTCAAAAGAGTGGCAACGTGATGCCCGAATGCTCGATAAGTTAGGTTTTGAAGAGCGCCGTTAAACCGCTGATTTTCGGCTAGCCAAGTAAGAACCTAGAACCACCATAGGTAAACCAACGATAATTCCTAAAGTTATAGGTTCACCTAAAATAATAATTCCAAGTACAACTGCAACGGCAGTGTTTACATACGTAGTTAGAGAACCTCTGGCCGGGCCGATTTCTACGATAACGATAAAGAAGAGCATAAAAGCGATTGCGGTACTAAAGACTCCAAGGGCAATTAGCGCTGCGATTGCATTTACTGAAACGGGATTAGTTGGCCACATTGCAATAGCAATAGGCGTATAAATCAGTGAAGTAATTGCCATTGCTACGCCGTTAATTGCAATTCCATCAACACCTGGCAAGTTTGCTGTAATCATCAGGACTGCATATGCATACAAAATTGAGGCAAGAATTACCATGGCAATTGCTTTTGGATTGCTACTACCTGTAATTGATTCGATTCCAACGAGTGCAACTATGCCAACGAATCCAACAACGAGACCAAAGATTCGCTTAGGTTGCCAAACTGAATGATCCCCGCGTAGCGAAGAGAAAATCGTTGAAAAGATTGGAACCGTTGCAACTAATAAACCCGCTAATCCCGAAGTAATCTCTTTTTCAGCATTGGTGATCAGAATCCAGGGACCAACCATTTCAAGAACTGCGTAAGGTGCAACATATCTAATGCCTTTGATTGCATCCTTAAAAGTATTTTTTCGAATAGCAATGGGAATCAATATTGCTGCACCAATTAATGTACGACCGGCAACGATCAGGGGAGGGGGAATATCAGCAACAGCAACCTTCATTAGTAGGTATGGAATTCCCCATAAAAAGCCGACTATGCCAAAGTGGATCCAGGATTTACGCGTCATTTAAGCAATCACGCGTCGATACAAAGCAACGGTTGCAGCAGCAACTGCGTCCCATCCAAATTCGGTCATGGCGCGTACTCTGCCAGCAGAACCATAGGCAGCGAGTAATTCTGGTTGTGACAT
>CAFBLH010000007.1_pt1 | contig 34167 bp, 30 predicted proteins | sample 7268051 | NCBI WGS metagenome assembly CAFBLH01 (sample SAMEA6814031, study PRJEB35770) | freshwater metagenome | biome: Freshwater; feature: Freshwater reservoir; material: water | place: Czech Republic | collected 2016-04-20 | depth 30m m | reverse complement strand
GTCCATGAAACCGCTGAAAAGGCCCATAGCATTTGATCCGCCGCCGACGCACGCAACTACTGCATCGGGAAGTCGGCCTTCAATGCCAAGAATCTGCTCACGGGCTTCGATGCCAATCACGGAATGGAAGTAACGCACCATCTCTGGGAATGGAGCCGGACCCGTAACAGTGCCAAGAACGTAATGTGTTGTATCCACCGATGCGACCCAATCACGCATCGCTTCGTTGATCGCATCTTTAAGAGTTTTTGATCCAGAGGTGACTGGAGAGACTTCCGCACCTAATAGTTTCATTCGTGCAACGTTTAAGGACTGTCTACGTGTATCTTCCTCGCCCATATAAACCACGCACTCAAGACCCATAAGTGCTGCGGCAGTTGCGGCAGCTACACCATGTTGACCTGCTCCAGTTTCGGCGATAATCCGCTTTTTACCCATTCGCTTTGTCAGTAATGCTTGACCTAAAACATTATTGATTTTATGACTACCCGTATGGTTGAGGTCTTCGCGTTTGAGAATAATTCGAGCACCGCCAGCGTGTTCTGCAAATCGGGGTACCTCAGTAATGATGCTAGGGCGGCCGGTATAACTTCTGTGCAGTTCTGTCAGTTCAATCAAAAAAAGTGGATCTTGTTGCGCAGAGTTGTGTGCAGCTTCTAACTCATTGAGTGCACCAATGAGCGCTTCTGGGACAAAGCGTCCACCGTATTGGCCAAAGTGGCCGGCGACATCGGCCATCTCTATAGTCATGACTCAAGCCTACCTAGACCCAGCAATTCTCGCATCGCAATAGTTGGGTTGCCTGCTTTGACCAAGGTCTCTCCAACAAGCACCGCTGTTGCTCCATGGGTCTGTGCAAACTCAACATCGGTGCGCGAGGTGATTCCTGATTCTGCGATGCGCACCAAAGAAAGTGGAAGTAGCGGAATTAACTCGGCAAAAGCGGATGCATCGACCTCAAGGGTTTTCAAATTCCGTGAATTAACGCCAACCATCTCTGGCGAAATCTCAAGCGCTCTTTCGAGTTCATCATGAGTGTGGACTTCAACGATTGCACGCATTCCTAAGCCAAGGGCTAGCTGGTGATAATCATTGAGTTGATTCTGTCCAAGAGCTGCCACGATTAATAGAACAACATCAGCCCCATGGGCTCTAGCTTCAAAAAATTGATACTCATCAACCATAAAATCTTTTCGTAAAATTGCGCAATCAACGCGCGCACGTACTTCATCAAGATCCGAAAGCGATCCCCCAAAACGTCGGCGCTCAGTGAGAACGCTAATCACGCTTGCACCTGCCAATGCATACTGTTCAGCCAATGCTGCTGGATCAGCAATTTTTGCGAGCTCACCTTTGCTGGGAGACGAACGCTTCACTTCTGCGATGATTGACATTTGTTGAGCGAGCAAATCAGCAAGTGGGTCGCGCACTGGAGCAGCTTGATCTATAGCTTCAAGAATTCGCCCCAAAGGAATCCGACGCTGCGCAAGATCCTCTCGGACACCTTCAATGATTGAGTCAAGAACACTCATGGCAACTTCTCGTCGCTGGGGTCGATTCCTTTATCAAGTGCGTTCCAAGAATTCAAAGTTCTGGGAGTACGCTCATACTTAGATGGTTTTTTAAATCGCTTTCCAATAAGTATGACAAGCCCATAAACGACCACCAAACTCATCAATATCGCCAAAGTTTGATTCATCCACTTTTTCGCAATCTATTTGCTGCATCAATTGCTTTCAGTACCGCTGCAGCTTTGTTGTAACACTCTTGATTTTCAGATTCAGGATCAGAGTCGGCAACGACGCCAGCACCTGCCTGAACGTATGCCATTCCTTCGTGTAAGAGCGAAGTGCGGATTGCGATGCATGTGTCTATATTTCCGGTGAAGTCTATGTAACCGACGATTCCTCCGTACAATCCGCGACGTGTTGGTTCCAGACTCTCAATAATCTCCATAGCACGCGGCTTTGGAGCACCCGACAAAGTTCCTGCGGGGAATACTGAAAAGAGTGCATCAATAGCCGTTGAACTTTCGTTCAGTGTTCCAGTTACTGTTGAAACGATATGCATCACGTGTGAATAGCGCTCGATGTGCATAAAATCTATGACTTCAACGCTACCTGGTATGCAAACTCGACCTAGATCGTTTCGGCCTAAATCAACAAGCATTAAATGCTCTGCTCTTTCTTTGGGATCAGCAAGTAGTTCTTCTCCTAGACGATGGTCTTCTTCGGGAGAAGCAGATCTTTTACGAGTTCCGGCTATGGGGTGAATCATGACATCTCGATTATTCACTTTTACTAAAGCCTCTGGACTAGATCCAACTACATCAATTCCATTATTGAAACGGAATAAGTACATATAAGGACTGGGATTATTTAATCTCAACATTCGATATACATCTAGTGCATCTGCGCTACATGGCATCGAGAAACGTTGGGAGAGAACGATTTGAAATGCCTCTCCTGCCACAATTTCCTCTTTAGCTAACAAGACTTTAGCTTTGAAATCATTGGGAGAAATATTCGATTCGAACTCCGGTGTAGTGTGTAAATCAATGAGTGCTACATCTCCGTGTAATGCTGAAGTTAAGTCACTCTGCATACGATCAAGACGCTGATTACAACCAAGAAAGGCCTCGTCGATACGTTCATCACTGCCATCCCAGTTGATTGCATTAGCAATCAGAGTAATCGTGCCGTCGCTGTGATCAAGTACGGCTAGATCACTTGTTAACATAAAACTTAATTCTGGTAATGGCGAATCAGCAACTGCAAGATTGGGTAGCTTTTCTAGTCTACGTACAACGTCATAGCCCATAAATCCTACGAGCCCACCAGTTAGTGGTGGTAGACCATCAATCTTTGGAGATATCAAGTGGGCCGAGGTTAAGCGCAATGCTTCAAGAGGATCAATTCCTGTTGGTGCACCTACGGGAGGCGTCCCCTGCCAATAAGCAAGCCCTTGCGATTCACTCAAAACCGCTTCACTACGCACACCGATAAATGAATATCGGGACCAAGCTCCCCCATGCTCTGCGGACTCAAGTAAAAAAGTGTTGGGTCCATTCTTGGCTAATTTTCGATAAATACCAATCGGTGTTTCACCATCAGCTAAAAGGCGACGCGAAACTGGAATAACATTTGAAATTTTTGCATAGGTGCGAAATTCTTCTAAATTCATAACGCACTCATTGGTAGAGGTTTATGAAAACAAGTTACTTCTCCGGTATGACACGCAACGCCGGTCTGTGTCACAGTGACTAAGAGAGCATCACCATCACAGTCGAGAGAAATCGAATGAACTTGTTGAAAGTGCCCAGACGTTGCACCTTTTACCCACAACTCATTTCTGCTCCGGCTCCAATAAGTTGCCCTACCGCTTGAGAGCGTCATGGCCAAGGATTGGGTATTCATATAAGCCAGCATTAAAACTTCTCGAGTATTTACATCCTGAACTATCGCTGGGATCAACAGCTCTGGATCTTTCAGAAGAGAAATCAGCTCTGGATTGGTCATGGGCTAATTCTGCCTTACAAAGCCGCCACGGTGCGCACCGGATAATCATGCGAAGCTAAATAAGACTTCACATCGTGAATACGGTGAATCCCAAAGTGAAAGACACTTGCGGCGAGCAAGGCATCTGCGCCGGCATCGAGAGCGGCCGCAAAGTCCTCGAGGCTGCCCGCACCACCACTTGCGATTAGCGGCACTTTCGAGACACCACGGATTGCCGTAATCATCCCAATGTCATAACCTGCACGAGTTCCATCAGCATCCATTGAGTTCAGAAGAATCTCACCGACTCCCAATGCGCAAGCCTTTTCAACCCATGCAAGTGCATCGATGCCCGTACCTTCTCGACCACCATGAGTTGTCACTTCAAAGCCAGAATCGGTTCTTGCTCTACGCGAATCAACTGAAAGCACCAGAACCTGAGATCCAAAGCGATCAGCAATTTCAGCAATCAATTGTGGTCGGGCAATTGCAGAAGTATTGATGGAGATTTTATCGGCACCGGCTCGAAGCAGTCGATCAACGTCATCTACGGATCGAATGCCTCCGCCAACTGTTAATGGGATAAAAACTTGCTCAGCAGTTCGCCGAACAATGTCAAGTGTTGTTTCGCGCCCTGAACTGCTCGCCGATATGTCTAAGAAAGTAAGCTCATCAGCACCTTCTATTCCATAGAGAGCAGCCATTTCTACTGGGTCGCCAGCATCTACTAAGTTTGTGAAGTTAACGCCCTTTACAACACGTCCATCAGTAACATCAAGACAAGGAATTATTCGCACTGATAACGTCATTGGTTGGCAACTTTTATTGCATCTTCTAGTGTGAATGCGCCGGCATATAAAGCCTTACCAACAATTGCACCCTCTACCCCCAATGAAGTAAGTGCGCCTAACTGCGCAATGTCAGCAAGACTTGAAATGCCTCCACTTGCAACTACTGGTTTATTTGTTGCCGCGCAGACCGATTTTAACAATTCAATATTTGGTCCAGCCAATGTGCCATCTTTAGTTACATCAGTAACTACATAGCGAGCACATCCATCACGATCAAGACGCTCAATTGTTTCAAAAAGATTGCCACCCTCGCTGGTCCATCCACGAGCAGCCAATGTGTGGCCTCTTACATCCAATCCAACTGCAATCAGATCCCCGTATTCCGCGATTACCCGAGCCGTCCAGTCAGGATTTTCTAACGCGGCCGTTCCTAAATTAATTCTCTTACATCCAGTAGCCATCGCTCGAGCAAGGGACTCATCGTCCCTAATACCGCCAGAAAGTTCGACAGCTATATCAAGTGCTCCAACAACCTGTGCAAGCAAAACTGAATTACTACCCCGTCCAAATGCGGCATCTAAATCAACTAAGTGAATCCATTCGGCACCAGCGTTTTGAAACTCGAGTGCAACTTCCAGAGGCTGCCCATAAATACTTTCACGTGCAAGTTCCCCTTGCACTAAACGAACAGCACGTCCATCTTTGACATCCACTGCAGGTAATAATTCAAGTTTTTTCATAGTGTACTGGTCCAATTCTTAATTAAGGCTAAACCGGCATTTCCTGATTTCTCCGGATGAAACTGCGTTGCACTTACATACCCATCCTCGACTGCAGATAAAAATCTCTCTCCATAGTTCGTCCACGTTTGCATCTGTCCTTGTGGAGTCTTTGCAGCATAGGAATGCACAAAATAAAATGACTCCTGGCTTATGCCCGAGAAGAGCAATGAAGCATCTGGAGCATCCACAGTGTTCCATCCCATATGCGGCAATATTTCGGCGGAGATTTTACTGACGGTTCCAGGCCAAATTCCAACTCCTCGGTGAGGCTGACCCTCTGAATGCTCATCTCCTAGAGCGAAAAGTATTTGCATCCCTATACAAATACCAAGTGTCGGACGCTCTGCTGCAACACGTTTTCTAATTATTTCAGCGCCATTAATTGCATTCAGGCCCTGCATGCATGCGGCAAATGCACCAACTCCAGGTACAACTAACCCTTGGGCTTCAATGGCAATGTGCTCATCTGATGTGACGACAACTTCAATTCCACTCGTTGAAAACGCGCGTTCGGCTGAACGTAAATTGCCTGATCCATAGTCGAGAATTGCGATCAAAGAGAGCCCTTAGTAGATGGAATCCCAGCTACTCGGCCATCAAGTGATACAGCATCTCGTAAGGCTCGAGCAACAGCTTTGAACTGCGCTTCAAAGACGTGGTGGGCATTTCGTCCCTCAAGAACTCTTATGTGCAAAGCAATGTGAGCCTCTGCAACAATTGATTCCCAGATATGTTTGCCAAGAGTTGTATCGAAAGTTCCAATAAGTTCAACAATTTCAGGTTGGCGATGGACAAGGTATGGACGTCCAGATAAATCAACAGCTGCTTGAACAAGAACTTCATCTAGTGGAACCATTGAATCACCAAAACGGCGGATGCCCGATTTATCGCCTAAAGCAGTTCGCAGTGCTTCTCCAAATGCAAGAGACGTATCTTCCACGCTGTGATGTGAATCGACGTCTATATCTCCCGTAGTTTTAACAGTTAAATTAAAACCTGAATGCTTTCCAAGTTGAGACATCATGTGATCAAAAAATGGAACACCCGTTGAGACATCGATTATGCCTTGGCCATCCAAGTTCAGCTCTACAAGGACATTCGACTCTTTCGTGGTGCGTTCTATTCGAGCAGTTCTCATAACAGTCTCACTTTCTACAGAAGTTCGGTTAACGCCTCAAGGAACACTTTGTTCTCGGCTTCATTGCCGACAGTCACGCGAAGATAGGACGATAATCCCACATCTCTTATGAGAACGCCTTTTTCTAAGAGTGCTGCCCACAGCTGTGGCGAGGTTGCTTTAAATCCCGTAAACAGAATGAAATTAGCAGCACTTGGGACAGTTGTTAGGCCAAGGTCATTCAAAGCCTTAACTAATTCCTGGCGGGCGGCGACAAGTTGAGAAACGTTGCCTAATAACTCTGTACGAAAATCTAAGGCAACTTTGGCCGCAGCCTGTGTGATCGCACTGAGGTGATACGGCAAACGAACCAGCATCATGGCGTTCACAATATGTAAATCAGCAACCAGATAGCCCACGCGGGCTCCGGCAAAAGCAAAAGCTTTACTCATAGTTCGAATAACCACGATGTGGGGAAACGCCTGAATAAGTGAGACTGCCGACTCCTCTGGTGAAAACTCAGCATATGCCTCATCAACGATGAGCAGACCACCGTGCATAGCCACTGCACGTGCCAAAGTTTCTATTTCGGCTAGTGGAACTGCATCGCCAGTTGGGTTATTGGGAGTGGTAATAAATGTAAGTGTTGGTTTTAGCTTTTCAACTTGTTCTACTGCAATTTCACTATTAAATGTAAAATTAGAATTACGCTCACCATTAATCCAAGTCGTCCCAGCTACATTTGAAATAAGGGCGTGCATTGAATAGGAAGGCGTGAAACCGAGTGCTACTCCACTTCCACAAGCCAAGAACAATGATTGGATGATTTCATTACTGCCATTAGCTGCCCAAATATTCTCTGATCCGAAATTAGTTTGACTTCTCTCGTTTATGTAACTAGCAAGCGCTGAACGCAATATAACCGCATCGCGATCTGGATAACGATTAAGCGTTCCGACAATTTGAGAAATCGCTTGAGTGATTTGGGCTTGAAGTTCCGGAGAAGGAGGATATGGGTTCTCATTAGTATTAAGTACCGCTTCTGCCGGTACTTGCGGCGCACCGTATGCAGACATGGATTGGAGCGACGTCCTTAAAGGAATCCAATCTGGCCAACTCATTGCTGGTTCTCCAATCGCACAGTCATTGCCTCGCCATGTGCTGGAAGATCTTCAGCATTTGCCAAAGTCACAACTGTTGGAAGAATGTCCTTAAATGCCTGCTCTGCATACTCAATGAAGTGCAGACCCTTTAAAAAACTCTGCACTGACAGGCCACTTGAATGACAGGCGCAACCACCTGTAGGAAGAACATGGTTTGACCCAGCTGAATAATCTCCTAATGAAACTGGTGAAAAACGACCGATAAATACCGCCCCTGCGTTTCTTATTTTATTCGCATCATCTCTGGCTTGTGCAGTATGAATCTCTAAATGTTCTGCAGCATATGCATTCACTACATCGATTCCTTGTTCAATTGAATCAACAATAACAAGCGCCGACTGAATTCCAGAAAGGGCCTCAATAATGCGCTGCGAGTGTTTTGTCATTGGCACACGCAGTTTTAACTCGGTTAGTACTGCGTGTGCAAGATCCGTACTGTCGGTTACCAAGATTGCTGCTGCAATTACGTCGTGCTCGGCCTGGCTCATTAAATCAGTAGCGACATCGGCTGCAATTGCTGTGCTGTCAGCCAAAATAGCAATCTCGGTTGGACCTGCCTCTGAATCAATACCGATAACACCACGCAATGCTCGCTTTGCTGCCGCGACATAAATATTGCCTGGCCCCGTAACTAAATCGCATTTTTCAATTAACCCATCCATGCCATAAGCAAAGAGTGCAATGGCTTGCGCGCCTCCAACTGCATACACCTCAGTGATACCAAGTAGTGCGCATGTAGCCAAAATAGTTGGGTGCGGAAGTCCACCAAACTCTTTCTGTGGTGGAGATGCAATAGCAATCGATGCGACTTTGGCAATCTGTGCTGGAATTACATTCATCATCACACTGCTGGGATATACGGCCCGCCCACCTGGAACATATAAACCTACGCGGTCAACTGGAATCCACTTCTCTGTAACAATCCCGCCATCAACTACTTCAGTGGTGCTCTCTCGACGCACTTGCGCCGAATGTACTTTTCTTATCCGTTCTATTGAAAGTTCAAGTGCCGTTTTGATTTCGGGATCAAGATTAGACAATGCAGATTTTAAAGCGGCTGCAGGCACACGAATGCTGGATGGCCTTACTCCATCAAACTCCTGGGCTAATTCAATTAAATCTGTTTCAGTGCCGTATTTGACTCTCAACAAAATCGGTTCGATTAACTTCATGGCTTCATTGACATCCAGGACCGCTCGGGGCAGTTCGCTTTGGTATGCCATCTTTGTTAGGGCACACCCGCGAAGATCTACAGTCCTCATCATGGACCAATTGTAATGCTCACCGAGTAATGGGCGATGCGCAATTATGAGATCAAACCAGGCAGTTAGGACCCAAAATGGATTTTAAGTCAGCGCTCAAACTTGGAGATGATGTCACCAAGGCCTCAATTTTCATAAATGTGCTTTGACCATTGTCGTTGAGTTGAAGATGGACTTCACGCTTTCCGGGATGTGAACGCAAAATCTCCTTGATCCGATCCACTACTGGCGGGGTGCACTGTGACATAGGAAGAGAAATTACAAGAGGTCCTGCTGGACCAGTTGAGACATCTGGAATCGACATTTCAAGTGCAGTAAAGCGAAGCGTTTCTTCACGGCGATCGACTCTGCCTCTAATGGTAACAATTCGATCTTCAGTCAGAGACATCGAGTACTGATTGTAAGTGTTAGAGAAAAATAAGACTTCAAGCGCACCTTCAAGATCTTCAACTGTAACTACTGCCCACGATGCCCCTTGGCGTGAAACTTTTCGGACCACGCTTGTTATCAATCCTCCGATTGTGACAATCGATTCACTTTGCGCACCTTCATCAACTAATTCGCTGATACTCATATCCGTATTAGCACGCAAAACATGTTCGACTCCCAGCAAAGGATGATCTGAGACATAAAGTCCGAGCATTTCCCTTTCATAGCTCAGAAGCATCGGCTTATCCCATTCACCTTTAGGAATCTCCAAATCAAGAGATGCGACATGGCTGATTGATTCACCACCAAATAAATCAAACTGGCCAATGGCTTCGGCGCGTTTAGACTCAATAACTGAATCAATTGCCTCAAGATAAACAGCCATTAAACCTTTACGTGAAACATTCATAGATCCAAAAGCTCCAGCTTTAATAAGTGATTCAATAGTCTTCTTATTGCAAACTTGTGCATCGACTTTTGCTAGAAAATCTCCAAAAGAAGTGAAGCGCCCCTTGGATTCGCGTGATGCTTTTATCGATGCAACTACGCCTTCACCAACGTTTCGAATTGCCGCTAATCCAAAGCGAATATCATTTGTTCGAGGCGTGTACTCAGCATCGGATTCATTGACATCAGGCTCAAGAACTTTAATGCCCATTCGGCGACATTCACTCAAATAGAGTGCAGATTTGTCTTTATCATCGCGCACACTTGTGAGAAGGGCTGCCATGTATTCAGTTGGATAATTCGCTTTTAAATAACCAGTCCAGTAAGAAACAACGCCATAGCCCGCAGAGTGCGCGCGATTAAATGCATAATCTGAAAAGGGAATCAATACGTCCCACAGTCTTTTTATCGCTGCAGTTGAATAACCATTTGCCTTCATCCCTGCTTCAAATGGTACGTACTCTTTATCTAGAATGTTTTTGTCCTTCTTACCCATCGCCTTACGAAGTAAATCTGCGCGCCCGAGTGAAAATCCAGCGACTTTTTGTGCGATTGCCATTACTTGCTCTTGATACACGATTAACCCATATGTATCTCCGAGAATCTCTTTTAGTGCATCGACTAGTTCAGGATGAATTGCCTCTACTGGCTTCCGACCATTTTTGCGGTCTGCGTAGTTATTGTGTGCATTCTCACCCATAGGTCCAGGTCGATAAAGTGCGATCACTGCAGAAATATCTTGGAAAGAATCCGGTGACATGGCACGTAGCAACGCACGCATTGGGCCACCGTCTAACTGAAAAACACCTAATGTGTCGCCACGTGATAAAAGTTCATACGTTTTCTTATCATCCAGAGGTAAGTCCTCCAAGATAACGTCGATACCTTGATTGGATTTTATATTCAATAGGGCATCATCTAGAACTGAAAGGTTGCGAAGCCCAAGAAAGTCCATCTTAAGTAGCCCAATAGCTTCACAAGCACCCATATCAAACTGCGTAATTATCGCGCCATCTGCCTCACGACGATGGATTGGAATAACATCAAGAAGTGGCTCGCGCGAAAGAATGACACCAGCGGCGTGCACTCCCCACTGTCGCTTCAAACCCTCTAAGCCCCGCGCGGTATCAACTACACGTTTTGAGTCAGGATCTGATTCGTAGAGTGTGCGAAATTCTCCTGCTTCACCATATCTATCATCGCTTGGATTAAAAACTCCACCGAGTGAAATATCTTTACCCATAACAGATGGCGGAAGAGCTTTAGTAAGTTTCTCACCAATTACATATGGGTATCCAAGGACACGTGTTGAGTCTTTAATTGCCTGCTTCGACTTAATTGTTCCGTAAGTAATGATTTGAGCGACACGATCTTCGCCATATTTTGTGGTTGCATAGCGAATCATTTCGCTTCGTCGACGCTCATCAAAGTCCAAATCGATATCGGGCATTGAGATTCGCTCAGGATTTAAGAATCGTTCGAACAAGAGTCCATGTTCTAACGGATCAAGGCCTGTGATGCCAAGGGCATAAGCAACTAAGGATCCCGCCGCAGAGCCACGACCTGGGCCAACACGTATGCCAACAGTTTTTGCATGCGCAACTAAATCTGCAACAACTAAGAAGTAGCCCGGAAATCCCATCGTCTGCATAACACCAAGTTCGTAGGCAAGACGTTCCTGATGCGCAGGAGTTATGCGTGTACCCATGCGTGAGAGCAATCCTCGTTCAGCTTCTTTCTTTAGCCAAGAGTCTTCAGTCTCACCGACTGGAACGGTGAACTGCGGCAGAAGATTTTCACCTTCACGTAAAGTAACGTTGCAACGCTGCGCAATAAGTAGCGTGTTATCACAACTTTCTGGAATTTCCTTGAAGAGTTCGCGCATCTGTGCAGCCGTCTTTACATAAAAACTATCATTATCAAATTTGAATCGCTTGGGATCTGCCAAAGTTGATCCAGACTGAACGCACAATAACGCTTCGTGAGCTGGTGCATCACTCTGCAGCGTGTAGTGAAGGTCATTAGTTGCTAGCAGTGGTAGACCTAATTCTTTGCCTAGTTTCAAAAGATCTGCCTTGACCCTGCTCTCAATATCGATTCCGTGATCCATCACTTCTAGGTAAAAATTATCTACACCAAAAATATCTCGATAATCACTTGCAGCTTTAATTGCTTCCTTGTAAGCACCCATCCGCAATCGCGTTTGTATTTCACCACCGGGACAACCCGTAGTTGCAATTAAACCAGTTGAGTGCGCCGCCAATAATTCACGATCCATGCGAGGTTTATAGTAATAACCTTCAAGAGATGCCAAGGAAGATAAACGAAATAGATTTGCGAGACCAACATTATTTTCTGCCAGAATTGTCATGTGCGTATACGCACCACCACCCGATACATCATCTTCGCCACCGTCAGCCCACTTAACTCGCTTTTTTTCAAAACGAGACTCAGGCGCAACATAGGCTTCAATTCCAATTATCGGTTTAATGCCAGCTTTTTTCGCACCTTTATAAAAATCAAAAGCCCCAAAAACATTTCCATGATCTGTCATTGCAATAGCTGGCATTTCCTGCCTAGCAACCTCAGTCATCAAGTCACCCACGCGAGCAGCACCATCGAGCATGGAGTATTCAGTATGAACGTGTAGGTGAACGAAGTTATCTTTAGACATGGTTGATATAAGGCTATTGCTTACGGCAGCACTGCATCTGAAAGCAACGCCAGCGAAGCTGTGAGATCGGCGGGATAAGGAGCGGTGAAATTGAGTTTGGCGCTTGTAATGGGGTGTTCGAAGCGAAGCTCCTTGGCATGAAGCCATGGACGCGACATTGCCAGGCTCTTTGCTAGCACAGGGTCCGCGCCATATGTCATGTCCCCTACCAAAGGATGATTAAGAGCCGAGAAATGGACGCGAATCTGGTGTGTACGACCTGTTTCAAGTTCAACTTTGACAAGAGAGACAGCACGGTAGAACTCGATAACCTCATAGTGGGTAATCGATTCTTTTCCTGTACCTACTACTGCAAATCGATGATCTTCCTTTGGATGACGATCAATGGGGGCATCGATAGTTCCTGTCGTTGGATCCATATGGCCTTGGATCAGCGCATGATAAATCTTTTCAACACTTCGAGTTCGGAATGCATCTTTTAGGACTGTGAATGCTCGGTCACTCTTTGCGACAATCATTAATCCACTTGTTCCAACATCTAATCGATGAACAATTCCTTGACGCTCTGCTGCCCCACTTGTTGAAATCACAAAACCTGTTGCACTCAAAGCTCCAACTACTGTTGGTCCAGTCCAGCCAGGACTTGGGTGCGCCGCACAGCCAACTGGCTTATTGATAACAACAATATCTCCGTCTTCATAAACTATTTCGAGACCTTCTATAGGGGTTAATGGAATCGGCACTGAATTTACAAGTGCGGGTAGGAGCACTTCAATAATTTGTCCAGCACTTACTCTTTCGGATTTGAGCATGGCCCGGTTCGAAGTTGTGATGTCTCCATCTTCTAGAAGTTTTACCACTGCGGTGCGGGAAAGTCCCAATACCCGGGTTAATGCACTATCAATTCGCTCTCCAGTCACACCCTCGGGTACAGCTAAAGTTCTTAACTCTCGATTACTCATAACTTTAAATCCTTCTTTGTAATCGGAGAAACATTTCGCACAGTTAAATACATGGAGAGTCCAGCAGCACAGACAATAGCGGAATCAGCAATATTAAATATTGGCCAGTGAGGAAGTTGCATCCAATCGATTACATGTCCACGTAAAAAGCCTGGGTCACGGAAAATACGATCGCTCAAATTGCCAAGAACTCCACCCAGTACTAACCCCAGAACTATCGCCCAGCCTCGGGAGGTAATCTGTGGTGCAAAATAAATAATTGTAGTCAGCACAATTACACCGAATATCGAGAGTAGAAATGTTGCGTCGGTCGCAAATGAAAATGCCGCGCCAGGGTTTCTGACATAGTTCAACTGAAAGAAATTTCCCACAATCTTTATTGAACCGCGATGTGAAAGCTGACTTACCGCCCAGGCCTTAGTAGCTAAATCGAAGATCCAGATAAACCAGGCAACACTTAATAGTGTTCGCCACCTTTGCACTCTTAGCGCCGTTCTTCCTTCTGCTTGCACAGCATGCAGAGAGTTGCGCGTGGAAAGACCTGAAGTCGAGCTTTGCCAATTGGATTTCCACATTCTTCACAAGATCCATACCGCTTCGAATCAATGCGATCTAGTGCGCGTTCAGTTTGTAAAACCATGTCGCGCGCATTGATTACAAGTGACATTTCGTGCTCACGTTCAAAAGTTTTTGTTCCAGCATCAGCCTGATCATCTCCAGCACCTTCACCTGATTCTTGAATGAGTGAATCCATCTCAAGTTCAACTATCGCTAACTCACGACGAAGACGCTCTAACTCTTTAGAAATCTCAGTGCGAACTGCTTTCAACTCTGCCGGAGTCCAAGGTGCCTCTGTATCGCTGACAACAATTGGAGTCGGAGCACTTTTAATTGGTTTTAGTGGCGCAGTTTTTTTCCCACTCTTAACTGGACGTGGAGGTGGTGGCATAACTAGGCGGCGCTCTTCAACTACAGGTGCCGCGATCGGCGCGCTGACGGTTGAAACGGAAACGGTTTGAGAACTCTCATCCACAGTCAGCGTTGTCTTTGTTGTGGACGCCTTAGCTGCAGGGGCTTTTTTAACTGGAATTGATTTCACTGCACTCTTTTTAGCCACAGCTTTTTTTACCGCTGCTTTCTTTGCTACCGGCTTCTTTACAACAGCTTTTTTGGCAGGAACCTTTTTAGCCGGAGCCTTTTTGGCAACCTTCTTCACTGCGCTCTTGGCTGGAGCCTTCTTGGCTGCGGCTTTCTTAACTGTCTTCTTCGGCATGACGCGAACCTTATTCCGATTGCACCATGTATACCAACTGCGCCACGGGAGTTTTTGGGCACGAGATGGCCTAGACTGCGGCTACTAACTGAATATGAGCGTTGACGGGGCCATCACCTCACGAGCTCGCCGGAAGAAATGAGTTAAAACTCACCTAGAACCGGCATCGTTAGTATTTTAAGCGGCGCGATATGGCGCAAGGTGGGTGGTACCGCGATCTCTGCGATTGTAGAGAGCGTCCCTCCAGAAGATTTATTTCTTGGAGGATTTATTATGGTGTTTCGAGCAATCTCCGCAGCCGTAGATCTGCCTGCAGTCGAACATGAAATTTTAAAGTTCTGGCAAGAGAACGATATCTTTAATAAAACTGTGCAAGCACGCTCAGGAGCAATGCCGTGGACTTTTTACGAAGGTCCTCCAACGGCAAACGGAATGCCTGGCACACACCATATTGAAGCTCGAGTTTTCAAAGATGTCTTTCCTCGTTTTCAAACTATGAAAGGAAGACACGTAACTCGAAAAGCAGGTTGGGATTGCCATGGATTGCCAGTTGAGATTGCAGTAGAAAAAGAGTTGGGTTTTAATGGCAAAGGAGATATCGAAGCATTCGGTGTCGCAGCATTTAATGATAAATGTCGTGAATCAGTGCAACGCCATGTAAGCGCATTTAGTGACATGACGGATCGAATGGGTTTCTGGGTGGATTTTGATCAAGCGTATTGGACTATGTCACCTGAATATGTGGAGAGCGTTTGGTGGTCCCTCAAGGAAATTTGGAAAAAGGGTTTACTAGTACAAGATCACCGAGTTGCTCCTTACTGTCCTCGGTGCGGAACAGGATTATCAGATCATGAACTTGCACAGGGCTATGAAACAGTAATTGATCCATCTGTATATGTCAGATTTCCAGTTACTTCGGGTGAGTTTGCCCAACTCAATGCATCATTTTTAGTCTGGACTACGACTCCCTGGACATTAGTTTCAAATACGGCGATTGCAGTAAATCCCGCTGTCGATTATGTAGTAGTTGAAGTAACCGTTGATGAAAAGACTGAGGTTTTAATTGTTGCCGATGCACTTATTGAAAGTGTTAAAGGTGAGAAAAGGATTATTAAAAAGCTCTTGGGACAAGAACTAGAGCGCACTACCTATAGAAGACCGTTTAATTATGTCGAAATCCCGCAAGCACATTACGTAGTGCTTGCAAACTATGTGACGACGGAGGATGGAACTGGATTAGTACATCAGTCCCCTGCTTTTGGTGCAGACGACTTAGCAGTTTGTCGCGCCTACGGCTTGCCAGTAATAAATCCAATTGCGCCAGATGGAACTTTTCTCAAAGAGATTCCAATTATTGGTGGAATATTCTTTAAAGATGCCGACAAAATTCTTGTCAAAGAGCTAAAGACCAATGGCGCGCTCTACAAACACCAACCTTACGAGCACTCATATCCACATTGTTGGCGATGCCACACAGCACTCATGTATTACGCACAACCATCTTGGTATATCCGCACAACTTCTATCAAAGACGAGCTACTGCGAGAAAATGCTTTGACAGATTGGCATCCTGAAACGATTAAAGACGGACGTTACGGTGATTGGCTCAACAACAATATCGATTGGGCCCTTTCCCGTAATCGATATTGGGGAACCCCCCTTCCAATTTGGCGCTGTGAAAATAAACATGAAATTTGCGTTGACTCGCTCAAAGAATTGGGTGAGCTATCTGGACAGTCTCTTTCAAACCTTGATCCACATCGACCATTTGTTGATGATATCAAGTTTCCATGTGCCGAATGTTCGGAGATTATGACTCGAGTTCCCGAAGTAATTGACTGTTGGTATGACTCAGGTGCAATGCCATTTGCTCAGTGGGGTTACCCACATAAAGAGGGTTCAGTCGAAAGATTTAAAGCGTCCTACCCTGCAGATTTCATCTGTGAAGCAATTGACCAGACTCGGGGTTGGTTCTATACATTGATGACAATTGGAACACTTGTCTTTGATAAATCTTCTTATAAAACCGTCTTATGCCTTGGACACATTTTGGATAAAGATGGTCGCAAGATGAGCAAGCACGTTGGAAATGTCTTAGAACCAATGGCACTCATGGACCAGCATGGTGCCGATGCGGTCCGCTGGTACATGTTGGCTGCAGGATCACCATGGGCGGCTCGTCGCGTTGGCCATGATGCTATTAATGAAGTCGTCCGCAAAACTCTTTTAACATACTGGAACACGGTTTCATTTCATGCTCTCTATGCGAAAGCTTCAGAGTTTGAACTAACACAAGCTCCAGCCCTTGAGAATCGTTCTTTAATGGATAAATGGATTGTCTCTGAACTGAACAAATTAGTCAGCGAAGTTGATTTTGCATTATCAGGATTTGATTCCCAAAATGCAGGGCGAGCTCTTGCTCGCTTTATTGATGATTTATCCAATTGGTATGTGAGACGCTCACGTCGACGTTTTTGGGATGGTGATGTTGCTGCAATGGCAACACTGCATGAGTGCTTAGTCACGCTCACTCAGTTGCTTGCTCCCATGGTCCCATTTATTACTGAACAAGTTTGGCAAGAGCTTGTTCGACCAACAGATGCCAACGCAGTTTCATCTGTACACCTGTCTGACTTTCCGCTAGTTAAGTCTTCTGCAATTGATGAAGAGTTAAATCAGCAAGTTGCGCTAACCCGACGCATAGTCGAACTTGGTCGGGCATCTCGCGCTGAATCCGGTATTAAGGTAAGACAACCTTTGGGTAGGGCGCTTATTGCAGCCAGCGGTTGGGCATCTCTGCCCACACAAATGCGTGAACAGATTGCCGATGAACTCAATGTCGTGGCGTTAGAAGACATTGCTAGCGCTGATGGTGACTTAGTTGATATCTCTATCAAAGCTAACTTCAAAAGCTTAGGTGCAAAATTTGGCGGTACAGTTCAGGAAATTGCAAAAGCAATTGCGACTAGTGACGCCACAATCCTTGTAAAAACTCTACGATCAACGGGCTCCACCATGGTTGGGCAGTGGCAAGTCGAGCTTGAAGACTTAGTCATTACAGAGGTTCCGAAGAGTGGTTGGACAGTGACTTCTCATGATGGCGAAAGTGTTGCTTTAGATTTAGAGCTAACTCCCACACTGATTTTGGCTGGCAATGCCCGTGAAGTTATCCGTTTTATTCAGGAACGACGAAAAAGTGACGGCTTTGAGATTTCAGATCGAATCTCAATAGCGTGGAATGCATCTGCCGAGATTGTCTCTGCTATTGAAATTCACTCATCTCATATCCAAGAAGAGGTTCTGGCAGTCTCAATGAAGCGTGATGAATCCCTAGATCAGAGTGAAAGTGAATTCGGCCTAACGGTGGTTCTTACTAAAGCCCGCTGACGAAACCAATAAGAAGTTGGACTCCAAAAAAAAGGACTATAAAGCTCATATCTAAGCTGACTGCACCTAAGCGAAGAGGTGGAATAAATCGACCAACGAAGCGCATAGGTTGATCGGTGATGGAGTAAATTGCTTCAACTAAGTAAAGCGAAATTCCGCTGGGTTTCCAGTTGCGAGCAAACATTCGGATGTAATCAAGAATGAGACGACCCAGCAGCGCAATTAAAAAGATTTCAAGAATTGTGGAAAGTATTGAACCTAACCTCATGAGAAATTAACTCTGGTTGAAAAAACTTGCTTGAGCTGCAGCCGATTTATCCTCGGTGCTGACATGAATATTGGCTGGAGATATTAAAAACACCTTCTTAGTAACTCTCTCAATAGTGCCGTGCAAACCAAAAGCAAGTCCGCTTGCAAAGTCGACTAAGCGTTTGTGTTCAGATTCATCCATCTCGGTCAAATTAATGATGACAGGATTTCCTTGGCGAAAATGTTCGCCGATAGTGCGAGCTTCATTATAGAAACGCGGATGCAGAGTGATAATCCGATCTAATACCGGCAAATCTAACTGAGGAGCTGCTTCAACAGTCGAAGAGGCTACGGTAGAGACTGAACCCCTTGGCTTAATTCGCACTTCATTAGAAATAGGTACAGCCGGAACTTGTGAATTCAATGGAGCATCAAACTCCGGTTCATCCATCAAGCCCAAATAACTTGCGATTCGTTTCACTGCATTAGCCATGCGTATACGTTACCTGTCTGTCTAACGAGAACCCATTATTTGGCTACCGATGCGTAAATGTGTCGCGCCATGGGCAATAGCGGTTTCAAAGTCCCCGCTCATTCCGGCAGAAAGCATTGCAGCATCTGGAAAATCTGCACAAAACGCCAGCTGAATTTCATGAAGTTGAGAAAATGCCGCTTCCGGTTCGATCCCAAGTGGTGCTACAGCCATCAAGCCAGCCAAATGATGGTTTGGGTCTGCATTAACCTGTTCGGCAAGGGTATAGAGAGATTGAATCGTTGATCCCCCGCGATGGAGACTGCCATCTAGGTTGACTTGAAGAAATATATCTAATGAGTGAATCGCAACTTTTTGAATTATTTCGAAGTGGCGCGCATCATCGAGCGAGTGAATGACGTTGGCCCAAGAGCATATGGACTTTAATTTATTACTTTGAATCTGACCTTGAAAGTGCCATCGCCCCTGTACTTCGTTTGCCTTGGGCCGCGCATCACCATCTCGATTTTCCCCGAAATCATTGACTCCAAGGCCTTTTAGAATCTGGACATCAGATACTGGAAAGGTTTTAGTTACCACTATAAGTGATATCTCATGTGGATTTCGGGCAGAAGATTGGGAGGCTTCAGTAATCCGAGATTTTATATCCTCTAAATTCGCGGCTAACTCTTCTTCGCGTGTTAGAGCCATACTACTCCGGCATTACGACCAGTATTTTTTTGACGGCGGTATGAAAATAAATGATTATTTTCAAGTGTGCACTCCGGCACCGCTTCATATGTAATGCCCTCAGAAACCAAATCCCCAATGAGTGCTTTGGGGAGATCCAGAGCAGGAGTTGAATTCTTGGTTTGAGCAGCTGCCAGTGGATGAGAGCGCAAAACTTCGTCGAATATTTCTGGAGAGACTTCATAGCAGGCTCCGCAAATTGACGGTCCCATATGTGCGTGAATTTTATCGGCTCCTAACCCTCGCATTTCCTTAATGACTTTTCGGGCTATTGAATTCGTTAAGCCTTTTCTGCCAACATGTACGGCTGCCACTACAGTTGTAGATGAAAGAAGTAATGGGATGCAGTCGGCAACTAATACTGCTAACGCCAAACCAGGAATATCTGTAATGAGTGCGTCACATGTTGGATCGATGTCACTTATTGATTGAGTGACTACAAATGCATCTCCATGAACTTGGTTCATGAACTGAATCGGTCCAATCGCATTTGTGAGGGACTCACGGTTTTTCAAGACGCGCGTGGGTTCATCCCCCACATGCAATGCAAGATTTAAAGAATCAAAAGGCGCAAGGCTAAAACCTCCACGCCGATCGGTGAAGATTGTCGGCAAGTCAAATTACTTCATAAAGTCAGGCACATCGATATCTTGCTCATCTTCAGAGACAAGTTCCTCAAATGTGACACGTCGCCGCGGTGTTGAATCACCATCGAGTTCGAGAGCGACTGAAAGTGGATCATTGGCAGCGATAGGATCGGCCTGCCCATTGAGCGTAGAAGCATCGATGACTGGCGTAGACACTCGCTTTGGTTCTCCGCCTTCAAATCCAGCAGCTACGACAGTTATTCGCACCTCGTCCCCTAATGCATCGTCGATAGTCGTACCGAAAATGAATTTTGCATTGGGATGAACTGCGGCCTGTACAAGTTCGCACGCCTCATTAACTTCAAAGAGTCCCAGATCTGACCCACCCGAAATTGAAAGTAACACTCCCATTGCTCCATCGATAGAAGCCTCAAGCAGCGGTGAGGAAATCGCAAGCTCTGCTGCACGAAGTGCACGGTTTTCACCGCGCGCTGAACCGATTCCCATTAAGGCCGAACCAGCTCCAGACATAACCGCTTGGACATCTGCAAAATCAAGGTTGATTAAACCTGGTTGTGTGATGATCTCAGTGATTCCTTGAACTCCTGAAAGTAAAACTTGATCCGCACTTTTAAATGCATCGGCCAAAGTAATAGTTCTATCTGAAATTGCAAGCAAACGATCATTTGGAATAACAATTAATGTATCTACTTCACTACGTAGCGCTTCAATTCCAATCTCTGCTTGCGCAGAGCGCAACTTTGCTTCAAATGAAAAGGGACGTGTAACAACACCGATTGTCAATGCACCTAGTTCGCGGGCAATTTTTGCGACAATCGGTGCAGCGCCAGTACCAGTACCACCACCTTCTCCAGCTGTTACAAAAACCATATCCGCTCCACGCAAAATTTCTTCAATGTCTTCGGCATGATCGAGTGCTGCAGATTTTCCTTTTTCAGGATCCATTCCTGCGCCAAGGCCACGAGTCGTTTTGCGACCAATATCTAACTTAACATCTGCATCACTCATTAATAAATGTTGCGCGTCTGTATTTATTGCAATGAATTCCACACCTTTGAGACCGACATCAATCATTCGATTAATTGCATTTACTCCACCGCCACCAATACCAACAACTTTGATGACTGCCAAATAATTTTGCGGTGAAGCCACTTTTTTCCCCCTTGTAAACCATAAACCTCTACTTGAGCCTTATTTTCAAATATTTTTCTATAAGGCGAACGTAAAGTGCGCAGCCATCTTAAGCAAACACCGACTCGATTTATTTTATGTCGTGTCGAAAGTTCCTACTACTTAACTATCGGTGCATGTGGCGCCGTTAAATCAATCCGATGAATTTTTCGATTCTCTGGTCGAACAAGTAAAGCCATGTAAACCTGCGCTTTTAGTGCATTTTCTTTATCCTGACCCCACAATACTTCCAGTTTCCTTTTCCCACTCTCGATCTCAAGTACATACGAATCCGTATGTTTAACTTTCACTAGTCTCACCTCTTTGGTGATTTCGATGGGCAGAGATTTGAAAAACATCGAAGCCTTGATGGCTGCTTCTATTGATGGCCCTTGAATCCGTGGCAAGTCCGGTACGTCATTTCCCTGGAATTCAAAGCTAACTCCCTCTTCGTCAACTGCAAGATTATTGAAAATTACAATCGGAGTTCTTTCACTGATGTCAATCGATACTTTACCGCTGAGCCAATTTCTAGATATTTCTACATTCCTAACCCAATCTAATTTTTCATACTCGGCGATTATCACACGAGGTTCTACTCGCGCTAATTTTTCACCTAACTCAATCCTAGAAGAAATAGTTTTGCTAGTGCCTTTTACCTCTATCGAGCTGACCGTGAATAACGAAGACCAACCCAAAATATATGCCAATGCTGCAAGCAGTAAACACCCTGCAGTCAAATATAGGGAACGTTTTTTCATTTAACCAAAACGTCGAATCAATCCATCAACAATGACAGGTGCCAATGAACTCACGTCTCCTGCCCCCAAGGTAATGATGACATCACCTGGTTGCGCTGAGTCAACAACACTGTCAGTCACTTCGATAAAGTTTGGAATGTACTCGCCATTTTTCATAGCCTCCGTGATTAATCGCGAGGTAACACCTGCAATAGGTTTTTCACTAGCAGCATAAACTTCTAGAACTATTGTTCGATCTGCGAGTGAAAGTGACTCTGCAAATCCCGCTGCAAAAGCTGCAGTTCGCGAATATCTGTGCGGTTGAAAAATAACAATGAGACGTCCATCGCCGGCAAACCTGCGCGCTGCTTGAAGAGTCACGTCAATTTCTGTTGGGTGATGACCATAATCATCAATAACCCTCACGCCATGCACCGTTCCTTTGATCTCAAATCGGCGGCCGGTTCCACGAAAAATCGATAACCCTTGAATCAGATCGGATGCACCAAAACCAAGTTGCAATCCAGTCGCAAGAACTGCTGCAGAATTGAGCAAGTTGTGATGACCCGGTACTTGAAGTTCGATGTATCCGATGGTTTTACCATGCCAAATCGCACGAGCCCGAGAGCCCATAGCGAAGAGTTCAATTGAATCGATAGTTAAATCGCTTCCCTCACGAACTCCGTAAGACACACAAGTTAGTTGTTGAACTTTTTCAACGAGTGCAGCAGCACCGTCGTCATCAGCGCAATAAGTTAAAAACCCGCTTTGGTTAATTGTTTGAGCAAATTGATTAAAGGCTTCCGATACCTCGGCAGGAGTAGCGAAAAAATCAACATGATCATGTTCAATATTTGTCACTATTGCAGCGAATGGGTGGTACTCAAGAAATGAGCCATCTGATTCATCAGCTTCTGCAACAAAAATTTTGCCTGTGCCTCGATGAGCGTTAGAACCAGAGGCTGTAATTGTTCCTCCGATGGCAAAAGAAGGATCCGCCGCACAGCTCTGAAGCGCAACAGCCAGCATTGAGGAAGTTGTAGTTTTGCCATGAGTGCCGGCAACCGCAATACTTGTCGATTCTGACATAAGAATTGAAAGTGCTGCTGCGCGTGTCAAGACGGGGATATCAAGTTTATGCGCCATCTCAAGTTCAGGATTATTTGGTGCAATTGCATTTGAATAAACAACGCAATCAGCACCATCAACGTTTATAGCCGCATGTGAAGTAGAAATTGTCGCACCTAGCGCAATGAGTGCTTTAACAACTGAAGAGTCTTTTGCATCAGAGCCACTCACGATAATTGAGTGAGACAAAGCTATGCGTGCCAGGCCACTCATGCCGGCTCCACCGATACCTATAAAGTGAACACGCTTTCCAACTAATGATGACAGTGTAGGTTTCATTTATTCCCCATCGCATGCTCACCTAAAGCGACTATTTTCGCAGCTGCGTCTAGCTCGACACCTGATCCATTCAGAGGTGCGTTCTGTGATTTGGTAAGAAGCGCGTCAATGTTTTCAATTAAATACTTAGAGCTCAGTTGAGATTGTTCCAAAATTGCCGCCCTGCCATCAGAGACGAGTGAGCGAGCATTTATAAATTGTTCGCCATTACCAATAGGTAGGGGCACGAAAAGGGCGTAACGACCCAAAGTTCGAAATTCACTGCATGTTACTGCACCACTGCGAGCGATAATCAGGTCACTTGCAAGATAGGCATCACCCATAGCCTCTAAATAAGGAACTGATCGATACGCGCCGTGCGAATGAGGCAATTCATTGGCCTTACCAACTGAGTGTAAAATTGAAAATCCCTTAGCTAAGAATGCATCAACACTTCCAGACACTGCTGCGTTGATAGCAATGGAACCTTGCGAGCCACCCATAATAAATATTAATGGGGAGTTTTCTTCAAATCCCAGCCTTTTCTTCGCTGCTTTACGGGAATCACTAAAGTTTGCATTCGAATCATGGTATGCCTGTGCAACATCACTGCGCAAAGGTAAGCCAGTTATAAGTGCATTAGTGAACTCGCGAGATTCAACATGGTGTGCGACGGCTAAGTAGGGAGTTAACAAAGCCCCAAGGCGGTTTGCCCAGCCAGGCTTTACGTTTGCTTCGTGAATAACTAGAGGAACTCGACTAAAGCGTGCAGCAATATAAGCAGGGCCGCTTACATACCCCCCAAAACCAATGAGAAGATCTGCTTCAGAAAGAATTGATTGTGAAGCGCGAACTGCAGCCATTAACATAATTGGAATCTGCAGCCAAGATGTGGAAGCTCTTCGTGAGATTGCGACTTTTGGAATATGTACTAACTCAAAACCAGCTTGAGGAACAAGTGCATTTTCAAGTCCACTTTTGGTGCCGATAAACACGATGCGATCGCTGGGATGGGAAGCCTTCCACTCTCGAGCGACAGCAAGTGCAGGTTCGATGTGCCCAGCGGTTCCACCGCCAGCCAAAACTACCGTAGCCATTTGTAGTCACTTTTCTTTAGATCCTCAAAAATCTTAGGATCTCTCCTAGCTGCGCCAATAACAAATCCAATTCCCATATATGTAGCAATGAGCGCTGAACCACCATATGAAACAAGTGGCAAAGTAACACCAACGACCGGCAAAACACTCACAGCAGAGCCAATGTTGAGAATAGTTTGAATGGCAATCCAACATCCGATTCCACAACAAACAAATCGAACCATTGGCTCATGTGAGCGAAGAGCGATTCTAAATATTGAGAAAAGTAATAGTGAGAGCAGAGCTAACGTTGAAAGCGTCCCAAATAAACCCAGCTCTTCCCCTATAACTGAGAAGATGAAGTCAGTGTGAGCAGCCGGCAAATTACCCCATTTTTGTCGGCTAGCCCCAAGACCAACTCCGAAAAAGCCACCACTAGCAAGACCTAAAAGACTATGCGCGGGTTGCCAACCTGTACTTTTGTATTGACCATCCGCGAATGGATTGATGAGAACTGAAAGACGATCTAAACGATATGGCGCTGTGTAAATAAGGGCTGCTAGACCGGCAAAGCCAACTGCCAAAATTCCAGTGAAAACTCCCAGTCGCACTCCAGAAACCCACAGCAATCCCGCTAAAATCAAAGCGAATACTGATGCCGTTCCTAAGTCCTTGCCTATTAACACCAAGAGCATACAAAATACAAAAAGCGGCGCAATCAGAAGAATTACATTTGTTTCAATAACACCATTATGTTCTCGCTTTGCCAGCATGAAACCAGCCCAGAGAATCATGAGGAATTTAACAACCTCACTTGGCTGTACATCAATAAAACCAATATTTATCCAGTTGTTATTTCCACTAACTCTCTTACCTGAAACTTGGACTAATGCTAAAAGCGCTATCGATGCTACTGCCCCGAAACGAGCTATCAATTTCCAGCGTGTAAGTGTAAGACGAGAAAGTACCCAAGCCATTGGAATGGAAATGACTAGAAAAATTATTTGACGGAGAACGACCGCATATGTTGATCCATTATTTTCAAGGGAGTAAATAGATGAAGCCGAGAAAACCATAACGACTCCGAGTATGCTCAAACTCAGCGTACTCCCAAGAAGCATGTAATAAAGATTTACGGGCTTAGTGAATAAATTAGGTCTAACTTCAGTTTTCATTTTTCACTAGTTTCTTTACAGCGGAAGCGAATCTATCTCCACGATCTGCATAGGAAATAAATTGATCCATCGAAGCACAAGCCGGCGCCATTAAAACTGTGTCTCCCGGTTCAGCGAAAGTCTTTGCAACGCCAACCACTTTCTCCATTAAATCATTTGAAGGATCACCTTTAGGAAAATCTGTGTCTACCTTTACAATAGGAATCTTGGGGGCTAATTTATGGAGAGCCGCCTCAATTAATGCACGGTCATCACCAATTAAAATGGCAGCTTTCACGCGGGATTTAACTCGATCAATAAGTGAGTTCATATCTGCACCTTTAGCCAAGCCTCCAGCGATCCAAATGACAGATAAGTGAGACATGATTGATGCCGCTGCAGCATGCGGATTAGTTGCCTTTGAATCATCAATCCATGAAATTTCATCTTCTCTTAGAACTACTTCTATTCGATGTCGGCCTGGATGAAAACCAATTAGAGCTTTCTGGATATCTGCATATGAAACCCCCACTGAAAGAGCTAGCCCAGCTGCCGCAAGCGCATTTGAAACACTATGAGGCAAAGTCGGTTGAATATCATTGATTTGGGCAATCATTGAAGCCTCATGGGGATCCCGGATGAACGCACGATCAACTAATAAATCCTCAACAACACCTAGTTCGCCCGCTGCTGGTGTTTCAAGTGTGAAAAATATTTTTTTACCAGCCCATGAACGAGCACGTTGCATTACTTCACTGTCGTCTGCATTTAAAACTGCAATATCTGAGTGATTAAGTAGAGAGAATTTTGCTCTGCAGTAATTGTCAAAACTGCCATGCCAATCCAGATGATCATCAGCGAGATTCAGAATTGCTATGCTCGTAAAGCTTGCATGTTGCATCCAATGAAGTTGAAAGGATGAAAGCTCGAGTATCAAATAGTCAAAAGGTTCGTTGTGGATTACAGCATCGATAACTGTGTCACCAACATTGCCACAAGCTGCTGCACTCAGACCCGCACTTTGTAGCATTGCAACTGCCATTTCAACTGTGGTTGTCTTGCCATTTGTGCCCGTGATTGCCATCCATTTTTGCTGTGGTGAAATCTCTCTCGAAATTGCCCAAGCTAAATCAATCTCATTCCAAATTTGAATCCCAGATTCAACTGCTGCAATAACTATTGGATGCGTTGGTTTCCAGCCAGGGGAAACTACGACTGCGAAGTAATCCTTAATTTTAATCAAACTGGGAGCAAGAACTGTAAATTCGAGATCTAAATCTTGATTTTCATCAACAATAACTATGGAAGCACCTCGAGATGCAAGGGTTTTAGCAACGGCACTACCGGTAACTCCTCCACCTGCTACCAATACTTTTTTGCCATCAAATATAAAAGCCATGAAGTTTACTTAACTACCCATTGGGCATAGAAGAGACCTAAACCAAATGCAACTGATAAGCCCGCAATGATCCAAAAGCGAATCACAATTGTCACTTCGCCCCAACCTAAGAGCTCAAAATGATGTTGAAGTGGGGCCATTTTAAATACACGCTTTCCACCACTTATTTTGAAGTACAGAGTCTGAATCACAACTGACATAGTAATAATCACGAATAATCCACCAAGTGGAATTAATAAAAGTTCCACTCGAAGTGTCGCTGCTAAACCTGCTAAGGCACCGCCAAGAGCCAGGGAACCTGTATCTCCCATAAAAATTTTTGCAGGAGAAGCATTCCACCATAAAAATCCGGTACAAGAACCAGCAAATGCAGCAGCTAGGACGGCTAGATCTAGCGGATCTCTGACTTGATAACATCCAATGCCCGCATTCACCGTACATCCCTGCCCAAACTCCCATACGCCAATCAAAATGAATGAAAGAAATGTCATTACAGATGCACCTGTTGCAAGTCCATCTAAACCATCAGTTAGATTGACACCATTGCTTGCAGACATCACCATGAGTACTACCCATACAACTGCAAGTATTGGTCCGAGATACAGTGAAGTCTCACGAACACCAGATAAATAATAAGAAATTGGCGTGAGCGAAAAAGAATCAGCAAATCTGATGCCCAAGATACCGAAGACGGCAGCAACCGAAGCTTGGCCAAATAGTTTCTGTTTTCCAGTCAGCCCTAAGGATTTCTGTCGAGAAACTTTCAAATAGTCATCAATAAAACCCACTAGCCCCAACGCAACTACCAAACCAATTACTAGTACTGCTGAAATTGTCACAGAGTTATGTGTTATTGCGTGGGCGGTTAAATACCCAACCACCGCTGCTGCAATGAGGATAATTCCTCCCATTGTTGGTGTTCCACGTTTTGTATGGTGACTACTCGGTCCATCATCACGAATAATCTGTCCATAACCTCGTGTAGCAAGAATTTTGATGAGGCCACGTGTTCCGAAAAGTGAAAATAAGAGCGCTACTGCTCCAGCAATCAGAATCTGCCTCATTCGATTTTTCCATCGCGATTAAGCCAGTGTTCTACAATATCTGAGGCAAGCAATTCAAACCTTTCAGCACGTGATGCTTTAACTAGAACAACATCGCCTGGTTCTAAATAAGTGACAAATTGGGCCGCATCCTTGATGCTTGCTACATGATGGAACTGCATGGGGCCAACTCCAGATCCATACTCGGGTGCAGCGATAATCACTAGGTGATCAATGCCAATCTCAGAAGCAAGGGTGCCAATATCTGCGCTTGCTGATGCTCCTGACTCGCCGAGTTCATGCATTTTTCCTAGAAATGCCCAGGATTGACCGCCACGCTCCTGTGCAAACAAGATAAGGGATCGAAGCGCCGCTGCCATAGAGGCTGGATTTGCATTGTATGAATCATTAATTATAAGTAAGTCTTCAATCTCTGTGAGTTCCATCCGCCATTTACTGGAAATCTCCGCTGTGGAAAGGGAACTTGCAATTAACTCAATCGGAAGTGAGAGAGCAGTTCCAACTGCTGCAACTGCTAGTGCATTAGAAATTTGATGCGCGCCTATTAATCGCATTCCAACTGCATCACGGCCAGCACTTGTTACTAGGTCAAAGTGTGGACGGCCTTCACGTATTTCTATATCAGCTGCACGAACATCAACACCATTCTTTTCTCCAAAAGTAAGAACAGGGCCTGAATGCAGTGTGGCCATTGCTGGAGTGAACTCATCATAAGTACCCAAAATTGCAATACCTTTTTCGCCAAGAGACTGGATTAGTTCGCTCTTTGTTTGTGCGATGGCTAGCTGAGACCCAAATTCGCCAAAGTGTGCTGTACCTACTGCTAGTACAACTCCAATATTTGGTCGTGCTATTTCACACAAATGCGCGATGTCACCTTTGTGGCGAGCCCCCATTTCAAGAATACAGAATCTTGTTCGTTCATCACATTGCAGCAAAGTTAATGGGAGGCCTAATTCATTATTGAATGAACCCAAAGGTGCAACAGTTGGTCCAACTGTTGCCAACATATGCGACATGAGATCCTTAGTGCTTGTCTTGCCCTGCGAACCGGTTATTCCGATAACCGTCAAGTTGCTTAATTTACTTCTTACGAATCCGGCAATGGTTGTTAAAGCTTGGAGAACATCTTTTACAATAATGCAAGGTCCGTCAATAACTCTTGTTGTGAGCGAGAGGACCGAACCCAATCGATACGCATCTGCTACAAAATCATGGCCATCATTATTTTCACCTTCCAGCGCAAGAAAGAAACATCCGGGAGTTGCTAAACGCGAATCAAATACTGGAGCTTTCGAAATAAGTAAATCAGAATCACATCGGAGGTCTCCCCCAACTAGTAGAGCGATTTCACCGGCTGTTAATGTGATCACTTTTTATCTTCAATCGCACGCGCGAGTTCAATTCGGTCATCAAATGGATGGACTATTCCGTTTGCTTCCTGACCTTTTTCATGACCTTTACCCAGAATTATTACAATATCTCCTTGATTAGCGTGGTTAACTGCAGTTCTGATTGCCATCGCTCTATCGACTATAACTTCACTTGGGGATTCAAGGTCGATGTCTAAAACCATCTGCACCAGAATTTCTTCGGGTTTCTCACTTCTTGGATTATCGCTCGTATAGATTGCAATGTCTGCACCATCGTGCAGGGCTTTACCCATGAGAGAGCGTTTAGTTGAATCCCTGTCACCACCGCATCCCAAAACAGCAATAACACTTCCCTGCGATATTTCATGTGCAGTTTCTAAAACACGAGCTACTGCATCTGGTGAATGTGCATAGTCAACGAGAGCTGTGAAGTTTTGGCCAAGCCTTACAGACTCTAAACGTCCCACCGCACCAGTTAATTGCGGAAGTATCGCGGCAATGTCAATAGGATCAATGCCACTTTCCGAAGCTATAGCTACAGCCATCAGCAGATTGTCATAATTAAATCCACCATAGAGAACAGTTTTTCCTTCTATCAATATTCCACCACTGCCTCGAATTGCAACCGAGGCACCCAAATAGTCCCGAGTGATAGAAACATAATGCCAATCGGCCTTCGTGTTTTTGCGAGAGAGAGTCATAACGGGCAAATCTGTCATTTTTGCCAACCGTTCACCGTAAGAATCATCGATATTAATAACGGCTAAATCGGCATACTCAAAAGTGAATAACTCTGATTTAGCTTGAAAATAGTCTTCCATTGTTTTGTGGAAATCCAAGTGGTCTTGGGAAAGGTTTGTAAATCCAACAACAGCGAAGTGACTTCCTCTGATTCGCTCTAAAGTAATCGCGTGACTTGAAACTTCCATCACTAGGTTTCGCATGTGTCGTTCACGCATCACTGCAGAAAGTGTCTGTAAATCACTGCTCTCTGGAGTCGTTCTCTTGCTTGGAAAAACTTCACTACCTATGCGAACTTCAACGGTCCCAATGAGCCCACTTTCGCGCCCTGCCGCCTGCATAATCTGATGCAGCAAAGTGGTCACTGTAGTTTTCCCGTTAGTGCCAGTTACTCCTACGCTATAAAGATCACGCATAGGCTCGGAATAGAACCAAGCACTAATCACACCAGCAGCCCGACGCGGGTTATCCGAGATAATCACCGGAACTCCTGAAATCAATGTCGCGCCATAAGCATCTGTAAGAATTGCTACCGCACCATTTTCTACAGCCTCATTTGCAAATTCTGCACCATGGAATTTTTCACCTGGTAGTGCAATAAACAAATCACCTTTTAGAACGCTACGACTTGACTGTGAAATTCCAGTAACTTCAATACCTTCGATATTTTGTGCACATTGAGCATCAACTATGGCAGAAACCGCTGTCAGACTCTTGCAAGAATTAGTCATTGGTCTTTGCATATATCACCTTCTTTACGACTAACTGTTTTTGCAATTCTCTTTCATTTAATGCAACTGGAACAATTTTAGAACCTGTTGGTGCGATATGACGACTTTGTAATACAAATGACATGACTTCTTTAAATACGGGTCCGCCAAGCGCACCGCCCCAGTGCATTCCTTTTGGATCTTGAATAGTTACGCTAATTACATAAGCCGGTTTGTCAGCTGGAGCAAAGCCAATAAATGATGCGGTGTATCCCCGGTAGCAACCACATGTGTCATCGATGCGCATAGCAGTACCTGTTTTGCCAGCGACTCGATATCCGGCAATTGCAGCACTCGGCGCAGTGCCAGATGCAGAAACAACACTTTCCATCATAAGTCGCATTGTTTGAGCTGTTTCCGCACTTACAACACGCTGACTTGTACGACCAACTGCAGGAGTAAAGTTTCCGCTCGAATCACTGGTACCTGCAATAACAGTTGGGGAAACTCGAACTCCATTATTTGCAATAGTTGCGAAAATACTTGTCGCCTGCATTGCAGTTAATGAATAACCCTGACCAAATGCCACTGTGGGGGCAGTTGTCCCGGACCAATCAGCAACTTTTAGGAGTTTTCCGCGTGATTCACCGGGCAGGCCTGAACCAGTTTTGCTACCCACACCAAACTTTGAAAGATAGTTATAGAGCTTTTCATGTGAGAGTAACTCTCCGATTTGGATCGCCCCAGTATTACTTGAAACTGCCAATACTCCAGATGTTGTTAAGCGTTCCGTTGCATGTTTTTCATGATCATGGAAAACCTTATTTGATCGCTTCAACGCATAAGGAATGGTAAATACCGAATTAAGCGTAATCTTTTTTTCTTCAATTGCCGCAGCTACTGTCATCACTTTACCGGTTGATCCTGGTTCATAAACATCCTGAACAGATGGATTACGCATTGCTATCAAAGAAACTTTTGACGTATTGTTTGGATCAAAAGTTGGAGCAGTTGCGTGAGCTAAGATTTCTCCAGTTTTTGGATCCATAACAATCACCGTGCCACTTATTGCCCCTGATGCTTTTACTGCATCAGAAATCGCTTTTGAGGCCACCCACTGAATATCTCGATCAATAGTTAAGCGAATCGAAGTTCCAGTTTGAGCTGGAGAGATTTCAGATTGGGATCCGGGAATTTCGGCACCATAGCCATTGGCGTACGAATATCGTCCATCAACGCCAGATATAACTGAGTTCATACTCGATTCAAGTCCCGTTGCACCTTTGCCATCGTGATTAACGAAGCCAACCAAAGATGCGATGAGGGATCCTGATGGATATTCACGGACATATCCCCGCTCTGGATAAAAACCGATGATGCGCTCCGGGCTCATACCGGGAAACTGTGCATTATAAGTTGATAGTGCGGCAGTGAGTTTTTGCCAAAGCGCCGGTTTCGCATTCTGATAAACCATGTTCCATTTGCGCTTTCCAGAAATACTTGTGATAACTTCTGAAACCGAAAGTCCAAGAATTGGAGCAACAAAATTTGCCACACGTGATGGATTGGTAATCTGAGTTTGATCAACAACAATGCTTGTGGCAACTACGCTGCGCGCAAATGCAACACCATTAATATCCGTGATTTCCCCCCGCGGAGCAGGTAATGAACGTGTATTTTCCATTTCATTGACTGCGCGCATTCGATAATCACCAGCTTGAATGGCTTGTACTTGAACTAATCGAACTCCAAATAGCAACATTGCGACAGCTATAAGTAGAACCAAGATACGGATGCGGTTATGCGCTAAAGCAAAATTACCCATTCTTTGACCTTCTCAGAACTGGAGTAACTTGGTTTAAATTAAGAAATATTGGAGTATCAGATTGTTTCATCCCTAAAACTGTTGCAGCATGAGCGAGAGCTTCTGGAGAGGATTTTCTATCTATCTCTCGAGCTATCGCTTCCTTTTGATCACTGACCATCTTTGCTTCGAGTTTAAGGTGTGATAATTCGAAAGCGTCTTGAGCTAATAACGTATTAATAAACAAGAGCATGATGAGGCCAAGAATTCCTACGCTTGAGACAAAAGTTGCAAAAAACTTGCGGTTGGCCTGTTTGCCTTCTGAAATATCTGGTACTAATTTCAACACTACTTGCGTAGATTTTTCTGCAAAGATTTCCTTTGAACGCGTTATCGCAGGAGTGAACGCTGTCATGGCCATTAAGCAGCCACTCTCTCGATTGCACGAAGCCGCACAGATGTCGAGCGTGAGTTCTTTTCAAGCTCTTGTGCACTTGGTGTTTCACTTCCACGAATCACAAGTGAAAACTTTGCGGCAAATTCGGGAAGTTCAAATGGGAGATCTCTTGGCGTACCTGAGGTTGTAGATGCAACGAATAGATCTTTAACAATCCGATCTTCAAGGGATTGAAAAGACATGACCACTAGGCGGCCACCCACACTCAGTAATTGGAGAGCAGCTGGAAGTGCTCGCGTAATCGCACCGAGTTCATCGTTTGTTTCAATTCGAAGAGCTTGAAAACTTCTTTTAGCAGGGTTACCACCGGTCCGACGAGTAGCTGCGGGTATCGCATTTTTAATGAGAGCTGCTAGTTCAGACGTAGAGTTCAATGGAGCAATTTCTCGAGCTTTAACAATAGATTCAACAACCCTTGTTGCAAATTTTTCTTCACCATAGGTGCGCAAGATTCGAACCAATTGGCCTGGTTCGTAAGTATTCACAATTTCAGCCGCAGTTAATCTTTGTGAGCGATCCATTCGCATATCAAGCGGAGCATCATGAGAATACGAGAATCCCCTATTGGTTTCATCCAACTGCATTGACGAAACGCCTAAGTCGAAGAGCACACCAGTAATGTGTGAGAAGCCAAATGAATTAACAACAGAAGTAATTGCGTCAAATGTTGTGTGGGCAGTAAATAAGCGATCTGTATATGGCGCTAACCTCTCTGATGCGCGCTTGAGTGCATCAGCATCACGGTCAATTCCAATGACAGTTAAATTTGGAAACTTAGCGAGAAGAGATTCTGTGTGCCCGCCCAAACCCAGAGTTGCATCGACAATCACTGGCTTTTGTGAAGAGTTAATTGCAGGGGTTAACAGTTCAATACAACGATCAAGCATTACTGATACATGTGCACTATTTGCAATCATCTCTCCCCCTAACTATTAGATAGAACAACACTTCAATTTTTCTAACTCTCATCTCTGGTCACCGCCGGCCGACGGATCTGATTAATAGCGGCGCCGGGGAAGGGGCGCCGTTACTTTCGAAGGGTCGGCGGTGGCCACAAATGAGAGTGAGTTAAAACAATCCTGGAAAAACCTCCTCTGAAACATCAGCAAAACTCTTTTCGCGATCTGCTAAATATTCATTCCAAGAAGTTGCATCCCAGATTTCAACGCGAGTGTTTGCACCGATTACTACACAATCTTTTGCAAGACCCGCATATGTACGCAGGCTTTG
>CAFBLH010000006.1_pt1 | contig 41860 bp, 42 predicted proteins | sample 7268051 | NCBI WGS metagenome assembly CAFBLH01 (sample SAMEA6814031, study PRJEB35770) | freshwater metagenome | biome: Freshwater; feature: Freshwater reservoir; material: water | place: Czech Republic | collected 2016-04-20 | depth 30m m | reverse complement strand
GTCATCGCAGTAACGATGTTGTAATCGATACCTGATGTCCATACACCTTGGAACTTACCTGGAACTAGCAATTGGTTGGCAAGAGTTCCGCCTGTTGCCCAATCCCAGTTAGTAAATACCTCTTTTGTAATCTTGATGTCTTTGTACTTCTTCATTTCAGCCTTGAATCCAGTGTCACGATCTGTATCTGCACCAGCACCTGAAGCGCCACGCATGTAAAGAACGTTACCCTTGAAATTCATTGCCTTTGCAAGTGCAGCAGCACCTACGCGACCATATGCAACCTGATCATTTGCTACCAGTGTTGTATCTGGAGCTGTAATTGCATTATCGACCGCAATGACCTTGATGCCAGCATCTGTTGCTTCTTTAATCGCTGCGTTGTTTGCTGCAGGATCTCCAGAGTTAACGATGATTGCATCCATGCCCTGTGTCTTCAAGGTACGGATATCAGCTGATTGACCAGCTGCATCTGTATTACGTGAAAGAACCGTTACGTTTGCAACTTTGCCAGAGAGCGTTGCCTCAGCCTTAATTGCGCACACCATAGTTTCACGCCATGAGTTTCCTGCCCAGCTGTTGCTTACGCCGATTTTATAGTTATCAGCTTGGGCTGGAACAGCAAATACAGATACACCTAATGCGAGTGTAACTGTGGCAGAAACTGCCATTGCAGTTTTAATTCGCTTTGAAATTAGTTTCATTGCATTCCTTCCGATTGTCGAATGACTCTTGAGTAAAATCCTCAACCTTTCAGTGAAAGATTTCAACCTCATTTGTCCTTTTCTTGCTAATTGATACCAAATTGATACAAACCGACTCATAATGTGAGCCGACTTGTCTCATCTCGAATAGCTAGCTAGCACCCCCCTTACGAAGCATTTGATCCAGTTAGTCGAGAAGATAGGCGCCGAGCATGTTCGGCATAGGCGGCATCAAAGAGGCGCTTGCTTTCAACTTCGCCTACAACTGCCGAGCTAGTTAAAACTTGTGGGGTATATCCACTTGCAAATAATTTTTCTGCAACCTGAACTTTTATTTCATTGACGATTGCAATCGCAGTCATTGTTGAACCTGGACCAATTGGTGTTTGCATTCCAGGAATTTCAACAAGTGCATCTCCCAGTGGAACCATCAAATCGATTACTAAATCTGCGTTATCAGAAAGTGTTGTTCCCGAAGAATGATTAGCGCTGCCCGCTTTATTACTTGCCATAGATGTCACAGCAATTACTTTTATTCCGCGCTTTCTTGCACCCATTGCCATTTCAATTGGCACGGCCGTTTTTCCACCAACACTAAAAATGATAAGAATGTCATTCTTATGAAACTGCCAGTTTTTTAGAATCTCATCTGCAAAGCCTTCGACGCGCTCGATGAACATGGCTTGGCGTTGCCCATTTGATCCGACCACTTGGGTGTGAAAAGTCATGGATAGCTCGGCCATGGGATTAAATCCTGCATACGAGCCATAGCGTGGAAACATTTCCTCCACTGGAATTCTGGAATGTCCCGTTCCAAACAAGTGAACTACGCCGTCATTTAAAATTGAATCTGCGCACCATTGTGCTGCAGTACTTATATTTGCACCTTGCTGATCCATTAAATTCTGAAGCAATTGAAGGGCTTTAGTGCTCCAAAGACCAGCGAGTGAGGAACTCATGTGTGGCAAACACCCCTTCAGTTTGATCTACGTGAACTGGTACCCTTGCTGAATGAACAGAATGTCTATACCAATTTTGATGCCAAGGTAGTGCCTTCGTGAAGACAAGTCAAGGCATACGACGCGAGAAGTCGGGGCTTCGCTACCAAGAAATTGAGGCATGGCTGCGAGAAATCATCCTTAACGGACGCCCTGGTGAAGTAATCCCATCGGAAGTTGAAATTGCCGCCAGTTTTGAAGTGAGTCGGATGACGGCCCGTCAAGCGGTACTTAATTTAATGCGTGAAGGGCTTGTTGATCGCCGCCGCGGAGCCGGAACATTTATCGCAGATAACCCCTTGCACAGAAGAGAGGGTGTTCTTCTTTCATTTACTGAAGATATGAAGCGACGTGGCTTGAGGCCATCTTCTGAGTTAATTTCTGCCAGAAAAGAGATTGCACGACCTCCAGATCTAAAAATGTTGAACCTCAAAGATCCATCAACCGTGATTGTCATCAAGAGATTACGTTTAGCTGATGGAACCCCATTGGCCCTGGAAAAAGTGGTGCTCACAACAAAATGTCAGAAGGTTTTGGAAGAAGATTTAACTTTAGGCTCTCTCCATGATGCATTGCGAAAAAATGGAATCCAACCAACATTGGCAAGTGGGTGGCTCAAGGCCAGATTAGCTACAACGCAAGAAGCAAATCAGTTGGATTTGCCGACTAAGTCACCTTTATTAGTTGAAACCCGTGTTATCGAGGACCAGTTTGGAATACCAATCGAGCACACTGAAACCGCTTATGCGGCAAACCGTTATGTTGTCGATATTAAACTTAACTGCGCTCCTGCTGTAATCGCACCATATAGTGCAGCGCCAATAGAGCCAGCATAAAAACCTAAACTTGCCGGAACAATATTTATATCACTTACTGCATATAGATGGGCACGCTCGTGCATAGCAGAACGAATTTCATTGAGCAGAATGTCACCAGATTGGGCAACACCACCGCCAATAATTATTGTGTCTGGAGCAAGAACAACCATAATATTTGTTAACGTGATTGCGATCCAGTAAGCCACTTCTTTGAAAGCGGCTAGAGCTTTTTCATCACCAGCAACTGCATTTTTGTATGCTTCTTCGGCTGTTTTTGTTCCGGCAAGTTTTGCAATGGCAGAAGAGTTAGTCAGAGGTTCTGCACATCCCCGTGCCCCACATCCACAAATTGGACCATCAAACTTAATAATCTGATGGGCAATCTCACCTGCTGCCCCATTAGCGCCTAACTGAATCTTGCCGTCGATTACAACTCCGCCACCTACCCCCGTGCCTATAACAAGGCAAGCCACAATTTTTTTCCCTTGAGCCGCGCCCATAATCGCTTCACCTAAAGTAAATGCTCTTGCATCATTGATGATTGCGGTAGGTAAGTTTGTTGCACTTCTTATGGGTTCTAGCGCCTGAAACCCACGCCAGGCACCAGGCAAATTGGGAAACAACTCGATAGTTCCATCGGCATTAAAAAGACCAGGAACCGCAACGCCTACTCCACTTAAATCAGAAAATTCCCGCTGCTTTTTAGCGGCGATCTCTGCCAGCTTTGAAACAACATGTGCCGGACCTTTGTCTGCTTGAGTGGGAACATCTTCTTCATTGATCACTTTCCAGGTGTTGCCAGTTTTTTCAATAACGGCAACTTTTATATTTGTGCCACCTAGATCCAGACCTAAGAATTTAGTCACGACCGAATCTTTCTACGAATTCATCAATCATCACAGCCGTGGTGGTTGCGCCGCTTCTTGATATTCCAGCGTCGAGATACTCCATGAGCGAATCCAAAGTGCGCACGCCGCCAGCACTTTTTATTTTAATGTGTGGACTAACGCTTGCCTTCATCAACTTAATATCTGCAATCGATGCACCACTTGGTGCATATCCGGTCGATGTCTTGACGTAATGAGCTCCTGCTGCCTCACTCAATTTACAAGCAATCACTTTTTCTTCATCGGTAAGATAGGCATTTTCCAGAATTACTTTCACAGTGTGTCCTGCAGCAGCATCAACTACCGCCTTAATGTCGGCTTGTACTTCTGCATGCAGGCCTGACTTTAGATGACCAATATTGATGACCATATCTATCTCAGTTGCACCATCGGTAACGGCTTGCTTAGTTTCAAAAACTTTAACTTCGGTTGTACTAGATCCATGGGGAAAGCCCACAACTGTTCCGACCAAGACATCTGTGCCTCTTAATAAATCCGCGCAGAACTTCACATCAGATGGCTTACAACAAACCGATGCAACATCGTATTTTTTAGCAATCTCACAGCCAGCCTTCACTTCTTCGCGAGTCATTTCTGGCTTTAACAGTGAATGATCAATCGTTTTTGCAATGATCTTGGCAGTGTACTTTGGATGTGGCATTTTTGTCCTTTTCTTTGGCTAGAGATATTTTATTAAACCCCGGAGTTGACTGACCAACCCCCATCGATTTCGATAATTTGACCAGTAACTCCTTGATTCTCAATTAAATAAACATAGGCAGCAGCAACCTGGTCTGCCGAAAGTTGATGGGGTGCAAAGGGTTGCTTTCGCTTTGTGAAATCTGCGATTTCAGGGTTTTGGGCAGCACGAGCAGCCATCGGTGTTGCGACAAGGCTGGGTGCAACTGCATTAACTCTAATTGAATCTGCTATGTAGGCGGCGGAAAGGGTTTTAACAAGAGTGTTAATGCCACCTTTTGCAACTGCATAAGCATGAGTTCTAAAAAATTCAGGTGACGGCGATGTGGCGAGTACAGAAGAAGTCAGAATTAACGATCCACCACCATGATCCTTGAAATATTTAATAGCTTCTCTGGCAGTCATAAAAGCCGTCGTTAAATTTAGCTCTAACGTCTGATCCCATGCCGATTTTGAAATATCTTCAATTGCTCCATCACCAAAACTACGACCAGATCCACCCACAATTGATACTGCGTGATCCATTCCACCCAGCTGATTAATCGCTTGTTTAAATGCGTCCGTGATTAGCTCTTCATCTCTAATGTCTATTGCTGAGTAACCCACTACCTGCGGAAATTGGGCTGATAAAGACTTACAGTCTTGCTCTTCTCCGCCAACAAGATAAATGGAGTAATCCACATAAGAAAGTTTCGCCACCAATGCAGCTGCGATTCCCCTGCTGCCAGTAATCAGAACTTTCTTACCCATATTTTTATTATAACTCAGGCTACATGAGTTGTCTATACAATTGGTAACAACTGCCTATGAATTATTTTTCGATTCCAGGATCGCTCGTTGAAAATCTTTCACTCGATTTGCAACATCACTGACGCCGCCAGAAGTAAGTGGTCCGCCTAATCCAAATCCCGAAATTCCTGCTTTAACCCACGAACCTACATCTGCCAAAGCTACTCCTCCGGTTGCCATCCAAGTGTTTCCAGGGAAGGGATCGCGGACTGATTTGAGGAAATTAACTCCAAGACTTGATGCAGGGAAAAATTTTAGGATATCTGCCCCATAGCGCAGTGCATCTGCGATTTCAGTTGGAGTTGCAACTCCTGGGACTGAAACTAAACCGGCATTCTTTGTCGCGTTAATTACTTCTTCTGATGTGTGAGGCGAGATAACAATCTTCGCACCAGCTTTCTTTCCATTTTCAACATCTAACTTACTCATGGCCGTGCCAAGGGCGATCTCTATATTGTTTAAGCCAGAAAACTCCTCAATTAAATCGAATACTCCCGGAGTAGTAGTGGTGAACTCAATCAATTCAACACCGGCATCTACAAAGGCTTGGGCAAATTTTCGACCTTCATCAATTGAATTGCTGCGAATGATTGCAACTAAGCCAGAGGAAAAATCAATGCCGTTAATCATTTCTTTACTCATCAATTGCCTCGTGACGTTTCAGTTGATTGCATGTCTAATGTTAACGTCTTAGCTGGGTTATTAATAAAAACCTTATCTAACTGCGCCTGAGTAAATCCAAATTCAATCAACTTCTTGCTCCAACCGCTATATAACCATGCTAGCCCTGGAGAACCACCAAGGGAGCTCCATAAACTTCGCCTAGCTCCATCGGTGCCTAACATTATTTGGTCAATAAAACCCGCATCAATCATGGCTTTCATTAATAATGCACTAGGTGGAACGTCAAGATCGCTTTGTCGAAGCGATTGGTCGTATTCAACATTTACTCCACTAGAGAGGATTTCCTTGTGATAGCCAAAATCATTCTCTTTATCGGTGTGCGACAAAGTCACTTTATGAATTGGGACATGCAATTGATGGAATAAATCAATCTGTTCAAGCGCACCGATTCCGTGCTCGCAGTGAGACATAATTGGCGCACCGGTTATCTGATGCGCAATTGCTGCAGCCTCAAATAATTTTCTGTCCCGATCCTTGATTACATCCCCGGATGTGACAACTTTTAATTGTCCAGCTTTATATTCTGTACCTTCCATACCTATCTGTATATCTCTGACAAAAACTTGAGCAAGATCTTCTGCACACATAGTTTCTAATTCATCGGTTGGTAGGTAGTAGCGTTCAGTGTGTAATCCCGTTGTGGCAACAATATTCATGCCGGTAGCTTTGGAAATTCCAGCAAGCTTTATTGCCGAACGCCCTGAACCTGTTGGCATGCAATCGACCATAGTTTGCACACCATGGCTTTTACACAGTGCCACTTCCGCAATAGCCTCAGATTCCGATGGAAGATGAATATGTGGAAAATCTCTAGAAACTATTGGCGAATCAATGATGAGGTGTTCGTGCATATATGTAACACCTAATTGCTCAGAGGCAATATCACCTAAAACAGTTCGTACAATACGTGGCATTTAAATCTCCAAAACAGCGCCGGTTTTAGACAACCCATCACGAATTTTTGAAAAGTTGATTGATCTAACTTCCTTGTTGTCCTTGATAACAAGTGATGCAGTCACACCTGCTGCCACACCCATCGCCATGCATTGCGCCATTGATCGAATGCTGGCATGGGCATCATGCGTTGCTGAAAAACAGCGCCCAACAACCATTGTGTTAAGTGAATCCTTAACAATTAGTGATCTCAGCGGAATTCCCACTGCAGAGCCTTCTGGTAGGTACACCCAATTTGTTCCATCTCCACTGTGATGATCTTCGATAGGAGCACCGCATAATGCAACTTGATCATCGAACTGTCGAGCGGTCAAAACATCCGCTTTTTCTACGCGGTAATCACCATAAACTCTTCGGGTTTCTCGAACACCAATCAAAGTTGAAAAACCATATAGGGAAGAGTTTTCATACCCCGGCACTTTATCGACTAAAAAGCGAGCGTATTCAGTTGCCTGTGCTCGCCCAGCTATCTCAGATTCAGTAAGGAAAAACGGGTCATCCAAAACTGACTCCAATTCTCCATTTTCATTTTTGCGCACCGAATCCAACCTGGTCATTACGGTGGCAGTTGTGTTTGCTACCGGTGTGATGTGGTCAGATCCCTCACGCCTAGGAAGTGCATACCCAGCCTCAGTAGCCTCTTGCATTAATTCATGCAATCGATTCTTATCGATTTTCTCTCGCTCTGCAGCATTAACGTTAACCATTTTAAAAGTTGTTGTTAATGTCTGGGCGGGCGCAATATCGCCAGCTTTTTCATAACCAAATCCAGCAAAATGCGAAAGGTCAGCATCTCCTGTTGCATCAATGAAAAAGTCTGCTGTGACTACGCAACTTCCGGCGCGGGTAGCTAAAACTAACTCTCTCACCTGACCATCTTTAACAGTGACTTCTTGCAAGAGTGCATGAAGAAGTATTCTGGCACCTGATTGTTGCAGTAGAGATTCCCACACAACCTTTAGATGCTCAGGGTTATATGTCACCCCCGTGCCTGCGCCATAAGTATTAGGGCGCTCAATCATTGATCCATAACCAGATAGTCCAGCAACGACATCATCTGGAATTCCACCAACTATTTTTTTAGCATTCTCACCTGGGGTATAGAACCCATAAAACGTATCTAGGACAGCTGTGCTTGTTCCCCCAGCAAAAGGGAGGCGGTCAATGACAAGCACATTAGAACCCATGCGGGCGGCAGCTATTGCCGCAGATGCTCCCGCCGAACCTGCACCCATGACAATGACGTCAAAATGACCCAGCTGGCGAAAAGACATTGCTACCTCCTTTTTTTATAATAACACATATGTCTATACTTATCGTTAGACCTAACCTTCAGGAGGAATCGTGCAATCACGACGGATAACGATGCTTGGCACTGGCTTAATCGCAGATTTTTACACAATGACATTGCATGGCCAACGAAATCGAGATTTTGTATCAGTTGTTTATTCAAGATCGCAAGAACGCGGTGATGCTTTCGCACAGCGTTGGAACATTGCAAACGTCACGACAAGTCTTGAAGAGGCGATCAACCACCCTGACACAGATGTAGTAATTGTTGCTCTTCCAAATCATATGCATGAAGAGGCAATTACATTGGCTGCAAAAGCTGGCAAAGCGATTTTATGTACAAAGCCATTGGCAAGAAATGCAGAGGAAGCAAAACGAATTTTGGATACGGTAGAAAAAGCTGGAGTATTCGCTGGATACCTAGAAGATCTTTGCTACACACCAAAGACATTGAAGGCAGTTAAGAGCGTAGAAAGTGGCGCTGTTGGTGATGTTTTGTGGGTTCGTTCACGTGAAACTCACCCTGGCCCACATAGTGCGTGGTTCTGGGATGACAAACAAGCAGGCGGCGGTTGCATCATTGACTTGGGTTGTCACTGCATTGAAATCATTCGTAACTTTGTTGGCAAAGGCAATCGTCCAGTTGAAGTTCTATGTTGGAAAGACACTTTGGTACATCCAATTAACGCTGAAGACAATGCAATTGCGCTCATTAAGTTTGAATCTGGTGCCATAGGTCAATTTGAAGTCTCATGGACCTTCCGTGGAGGCATGGATCTTCGTGATGAAGTTGCCGGAACACATGGAACGATTTGGATGAACCACTTTTTGCGAACTGGTTTTGAAATGTTTACAGCTGCAGAGGGCAACTCCTATATCGCTGAAAAATCTGAAACTTCAACTGGTTGGCTATTTCCTGTTGGCGATGAAGTCGCCGAGCTTGGTTATGTTGACATGTTTACCGACATGTTTAATGCCATGGAATCAAATACAAAGCCGATGGAAAGCTTCTATGACGGTTACGTTGTCAATGCGATTATGGATGCCTGTTTCAAATCTGTTGAAATACATGGTTGGGCGCCTGTAGAACTGGATTGGCGAGGCGGAACAACTCCTCGAATCTCTAACACACCTACAATGTTTGAGGGACAAGTTGTGATTAAACAGGAAACCTTGCCTGATGGTCGTGTAAAGATGATTCTAAAGGACCCACAAACAAACGAGTTTAGCGATCGCGTTGTGGCAATCGTTAACTCTTAATTAACCGAATAAGTTCCTCAAGGGTCGCTACAGGCGCTCCCCCGCCCATGTTGGTATAGAAATCGCTGCGCATCACATCTTCTGTGTCCCAGAAGGAGTTCCAGAGCAAACTGAGTTTTCCTTCTGGGCCAAAGATCGACTTAGGAGCCGCTCTGTGCAACCTTTTTTCACCGCACAACTAATCTAGGAGGAATGATCAAATTGGGTTCAGCAATTTGCTTAGAAGAATCTATTTTTCGAATCGAATTACCCTCATCCCCCATAAGTACTTTAAGTGCCAGGGATGCTATTTCTGAGATATTTTGATCGAGGGATGAAAAGTTAAAGACTTTTGAAGTAGGACTATTATCAAATCCGGAAACAGGGATGTTTTTCTTTAAACTGGCTATCTCCATTTGAGCACCCAGTGCCAAAGTATCACTGGCGCAAACAATGGCATCAATGTCTGGGTGGCGAGATAACAAGCGCGCCGCTGATGCACGCGCACTTGCAATCGTTTCATCCCCAAGTTCACAGTAATCACGTGGAGATTTTTTAGCTTTGGAATCCCTTAGTTCAGCATAAGTCTGTGACCAACCGAGTAAGCGATCATCGGCAACGCTTTTAGGTTTAGTGGAGCTTGGATTAGTTGTTCTCCATCCTAAGAACCCAATTGTGCGATGACCAAGTTTCCAAAACATTTTTGTTGCATCCCGTGTTCCACTTGCGCCATCAACATCGACCCATGGGTAAGAGCTTGCAAATTCAGCCGAACTTCCCCATGGTCTACCGAAGCTTAGAAATGGAACATTTCTATCGATGAGGTATTTCAACCGAGGATCTGCTTCTACTGTAGAGGTTAAGAGAAATCCATCAACATCGCGAGAATTAATGAGTTTAGTTAACTTATCGACTTCGTTTTCACCTGGATCACATGTGTAAGTAAATACTTTGATGCCACGGATCTCAGAGGCCCTGACGAGCTCATATACAAATTCATCTTGAATGTATCCAGAATACAAACCATCTGAACCCTTGCCTACAGGAGCATTTGAGTCCACACGCACTGCAATTGATGATGATTTCTTAGACCGCAAACGACGCGCTGACAAATTGGGGGTGTAATTAAGTTTTTCAATGGCTGCTAAGACTTTCTTTGTAGTCTCTGGCTTTACTCTCTCTGGAAAATTGAGGACGTTAGAAACAGTTTGCAGGGAAACACCGGCTTCGCGTGCAACTGAAACGATTGATGCTCTGGTTTTATCCATGATCTAAAACCGTTATCCCTTGAGCATTTCACTAGTTACCTGGTTGTTAGACCCTATTACTAAGCCATGAGTAAGCAGCGACTGTCCAACCTTGAATAATTTGAGGTGGTTGTGCAATTCGATTTGTATTTGCACGTATTCCGCTTTCATCTTCAAATTGTACATCCTGAATAAAACGATTAACGAGATCATTTTCTGGCCAATCGCCGCGAAAAAACTCTGGATATCCCCCACAGGATTCAATTGCTTTTTTAATTCTATCTTGCACAAGCATGGATTCCTGCGTGAACCCTTGTTTAAGCAGACCGCGCGCAGTTAAGACACCATCAAATGGCCAAGCAGATCCGGTGTGATATCCACCAGGTCTATAGGATAAATGCGAACTTGATAATGTGCGCAAACCACTTTGTCCTAGCATTGAACTATCGGTCATTGCCTGTGCAATTGCGCTGCGATACACACTAAATTCATCTCCGAAAAGAACTCCTGAATCCAGAAGACGACCCTGATTACTTGCTAAGGACTCAAATTGAACTATTTTACCGGCTGCATCTTTTTCAATACCTAAGGCAAAACTATCCCCCATCCAAAAATAACCAATTAAGGAAAGCTGCAGATGTCTGGCTAACTTACTCAGCTCTGAAGTTGACAGTGGCCAACTCTTACTTGGTTTCATCTGCGCAATTGCCACTGCAGCCATAATCGCATCATAAGTTTCGCCTACAGTTTCAACTGATGCAGTTGAATCCCCACGAGCTAGCGCGCCATTGGCATGCATATATGAATCACCAGAGTCCTTCCAGACTTGGTTAGCTATTCCTTTGGGATTTGCCCGTGATGACTCAATAAACCCCGAAGGTGTTGCAAGGCGATTTAATACCCATTGTGTAGATGCAATGAATCTCTCCCAGAGCGGAATTCCACCTATAACGGTATCTAGAACTGAGGGAATGGCTTTGGCTGCATAGTGAACTTGATTCATCCAAATCAAAGTTGAATCAATAGAACCATAATAAGGAAACTTCCAACCTCCATGCTCACTAAGCTTTTTTGCAACTGGATCATCCATCGTTCGAACTTCGTGGGCAATTCGACCAGGTTCTTCTTCACTCTTGGCGTCAAAAACTTTTCCTTGATCTAGTGCGAGTGCACTGATGACATTCATGCGCAAATGTGGCTTCACATCAAAGAGCAAGTCTGAGATTAACAAGGAATCTCGCCCAAAAAGACAGCTGTAAAGATTTTGCTCAGGTAAGCCTTCGTATTCTTTTAATGGCATAGCTGCAAATGGGACTTCATAGCCATGCGCAGTTCCAAGAATCATATTTATTGCATCGTTGATTGGCGGCCTGTTAACAGGATTGAGCGCAGGATCATCCTCTTGCAAAATTACTTCATAATTTACGGTCGTCTCGCCCGCTTTTAGTTGATCCATTTAAGCCTAGACCTCCATCATTTCTTCATAAGTAAGGATGGTCATTGCTTGGGTTACAGTCAGAACTACGGCGATGAAGATAAAGATCAGTGGTGCACACACCACCACAATGACACCTGTCATAAGTACTTGCTTCTTATAACCCTTCACATAACGCATAAAGATCTCAGTAATTGAACTAACTTCTTGATGCGCAATCTTGCTTACATAGAGTGGATTAACAATGAGCATCATTCCCATCCAGGCGATTAATAGCGTGAGAGCGCTAGACTTAAGGACTAGAGAAATCCAGATTAATGATGGGTTCAAATTAAGTGCGTTATGTAGAGCCATGACAGACAAGATCCCCACAAACAGATTCAGGGCTGCAATTTTCTTAAACTGGGAGGTTTTAATGAGATGCCCAACACTCACTCGCTTATGTGAAAACTTCACTATGGCCACATTGAGTAATGAAAGAAGCGAACACACCAAAGAACAAATGAGTTGAGTTAACAAGTTGGGTGATTGAAAGATAAACATCAGGCTGACCGCCCACACAAGTGCAGTTGGAATAGCTCTGACATTAAGATCCCACACCACAGTCAAAGCGCCTCGAAGTGAGCTAGTTTGGCGCAGAGTTTTTTGCTCCTGCATGCTCACCCCTTAGCCGATGAAGCAAGTTGGACGTTAATGATGTATCGCTGCCCGAACGTGTAGAGAGCAAGGATTGGAACAGTTGATAAAACAACTAAGGCCATAATCGGTGGCCAATCAGTCGAGAACTGTCCTTTAAACTGCAAGATACCAAAAGGAAGTGTCCAGTGCGATGGACTTTGTAACACAATGGAAGGCCAGAACAAGTCATTCCAGGTTCCTTGGAAAGTTAAAATGGCAACTGTCGCTAATACAGGAGCAGCATTTGGCAACATCACTCGTGTAAATAGTTGGAAAGGTCCTGCTCCATCTATCTTTGCTGCATCTTCCATCTCTTTGGGCATGGTCAAGAAATACTGTCGCATAAGAAAAACATCGGCAGCACTAATGGCTTTAATAAGAAATATCGCTAAATAGTTACTTGGTCCTGTGTTAATCAAACCCATTTTCACAAGCACTTGGTACATCGGCACTAAGCGCAGTTGGTCAGGGATCATCATGCATCCCAAGACTACAAAGAAGAGAACATCGCGGCCTGGAAAGCGAAGCCGAGCAAAGGCATAGCCAGCTAGTGCTGCAAAGATCAAGTGCAAAATAACTACTACGCATGCGATAAAGAGTGAGTTAGCAAAGAGGGTTTGAAAGTTAGGTTGAATCTTTCCAAATACAGTTGCATATGCCTTCATTGTTGGTGCATCAGGAATTAAATTACTTTGATACACCTCCTCTGATGGCTTAAAGGATGTGCTTAAAGACCATAGGAAAGGGACAATTGTTATCACTGAGTAGAAAATCAGCAGTGCATAGAAACTGTATTTGCGCACTTTACTCATTAGTTATCAGCCTTCCAGGCCCCAGAGCCGAAGAGTGATTTCTGCAAGAGGGTCAAACTAAAGATGATGACAAAGAGAATGACGCCAATGGCACTTGCATAGCCAAATTCAAACTTTCTAAAACAGGCGTTATAGATGTAAAGCACAACCGTCATCAGTGAATAATCTGGACTGCCATCAGCCCCGCCAGCCAAGATTGCTTGGTCATAGAGTTGCAGTGCGCCAATCATTCCGGTTGCCACTACAAAAAGATGTGCCGGCTTTAACAACGGCATTGTTATGTACCAAAAGACTTGCCTGCGGCTTGCGCCATCCATCACTGCAGCTTCGGCGTATTGAGAGTCAAGGGTCTGCAGGTTGGCCAAATAGAACAGCATCATTGTTCCGCTAGTTGTCCAGGCGTTTAATCCAATGATTGAATACAGAGCTGTTCTAGAATCAGAGAGCCAAGCACCTTGATTAAAAAGATTTGCCGTATCTACTCCAAAGAATCGAAGCACACCGTTAAAGACGCCATCTGGTGCCATCAGAAAGATAAAGAGCGTGGTGATAGCAGCACTACTTGCTATCGATGGAAAGTAGAAAGCTGATCGAAAGAACTTACTTCCCTTGATTTTGGAGTTCACAAGAAGCGCTAGATATAAACCCAAAGCGCTTTGAATAGGTACCACTAGAGCTGCATATTTAACTGAGTTTCTAATCGCCTTTAAAAAAATTGGATCTGAAAATGCTTTGCGATAATTATCTAACCCAACGTTCTTTGTTGGGCCCATTATCCCCCAGTCAAAAGTTGATATATAGATAGCGTAGAAAAAAATTCCAACACTTAAAAATAGGAAAAGAGCCATAGGAATTGAAACAAACCCATATCCAACAAACGCCTCTTTTTGCTTTCGACTCAGCAGGAGGCTCTTCTGTTTAGTCAGTCCCATAGCCCCCCCTTTTTCCTTATCTAATCCTTATTGGTTATTGGTTTTACAAAGAGTAAGAGTAAGAGTCGTATCCAACCCTCAACGGGAACAACTCTTACTCTTATCTAGAAGAGCCTTGATTTAGAGTTTTCTGCCTCTAAATCAAGGCTTTTCTATATTGATTATCCCTTTGGCCAAGCTGCTTCTGCGGCGGCAATAATAGCTGCTGCCGCTTTTTTGGCATTGAAGTTCTTGTCTTGTATCTGCTTTTTAGCTTCATTATTGAATGCACCAACTACATCGCCCCAACCCTTAAATGCTGGAGTTGTAACTGTTGTTGCGAGCTTTGCCACAGATCCATTGACTTCGTAGCCAAGTGGAGTTGCGACATCTGAACGAGATGGAATTGCAACACCAAATGAAGTCCAGACAGTCATACCACGAGCACCTGTCATGTATTCAATGAATGTCCAAGCTTCCTTGGGATTCGGAGAATCCTTACCAATTGCATATGCAGCTGTAAACGCTAGTGATCCAGCTTGCTTAGCCGTTGGTAGTGGACCCTTAATCATTGAGTCGTAAACATCTGGGAATGAGTCCTTTAGGTATGGATCAAGCCATGCGCCTTCCATTGTGTAAGCACACTTTGCCTTACCGAAAGCCTCGCCAGCCCAGCCAGCAGAAAGTTGTGCCGGAGTCTTAAAGGCACCACTCTTATAATTAGCCATTGCCCACTCAAGTCCAGCCTTTGAAGTAGCTGAAGAAAGCAATGACTTGTTAGTAGCAGATGCTAAGCCACCACCGAAAGCAACAAAGTATGCACCGAGGCGATTGATATCTGCATCAACACACATAGGAGTTATACCTTGCTTAAGAAGCGCTTTAGCATGTGTTGCAAACTGTCCAGTTGTCTTTGGAAGTGCAGTGATTCCTGCAGCTGCCATAAGATTCCTATTTCCCTCTAGAACTAGTGGGTTTGCATCCTTTGGTAGACCAAATAGTTTTTCCCCACTTTGGAAAGGCTTTAGGTAACTGGCATTGAATTTAGTTAAATTAAATTTTGCGGTTGTGATTGAAGGCATGAGATCAAGAAGCACACCCTGCGCCGCCCAATCCTGTGCAACGCCAGCATCTAGATAAAAGACATCATTCGGCGTCTTTGAGGCAAAACGGGCTGCCATCTGTGCGCCATGGTCGTTATCGACAATTAGATCCACCTTGATGGTTGGATTTCTTGATTCAAAAGTTGCGACAGCATCTTTTAATGCTGATGTCTCAGATGGGGAAGAACCCCATGTAGAGACTGAGATTGTGGTGACCGCATTAGCAGCGCTAGCTTGCGGCGCGAGTGAGAGCGTTACTGCAAGTGCCAATAACGACACCCCGATTGGAGCCTTTTTCATACTTCCCCCTTATTTCACTGAATTTGTTTCAATAGATTTGAACGTTCAAATTCTAGGGAGAGCCCCACCCCTTTGGCAATAGCCCCTGGCTTGGATTCACATAACGTGTTGGTAACGATAAAACTGCAACACTTAACCTGATGAGCGGGCAGATTGACCAGTTCTTTGCACCCGATGGCACATAAATCTCTATGCCCCATCACTCAGTATCCCGAGTAGTCACTTAGCGCGTTTATCGCAAAGTACCACCTAGTCCATTATTAACCGAATAAGTTCCTCAAGGATCTCTACCGGAACTCCCCCACCCATGTTGGTATATAAATCACTGCGCATCGCATCTTCTGTGTCCCAGGAGGAGTTCCAGAGCCAACTGAGTTTTCCTTCTGGACCAAAGATCGATTCAGCTGTGAACATCGATTTGAAAGAAACCGTACTTTGCCAAACCTGACTTGCCTCAAGTGCGGTTAATACTTCGTGGGTGACTTTAAATTTCTTATGGAAGATGATCCCGGGTAAGTCTTCACCGGTCCAGATGAATCGGCGCATTCTTGTTGCATGCTCGAATTCGGCAAGGGAGCCCTGCCAATCGCATTTAATGCACTGCATCTCGGGCATGTTTGCTTCGATGCAACAGCCGCCGGTCACATAAAGATTAGGGTCGGGTTGCTCGGCAGGTAGCCCCCACAAAATTATGCGGATGCTGACATCGGATAAACAGCCGGGGCAAGTTCCTGAGCGCATGCCATCAATCTAGTGACGGGGTGTGACAATTTGGTTGGGTGTTCTGAAGAATCGAGAGAGTAGACCAATTCAGTTGGTTGAGTTTCAGAGCTTTAGATTAAATCACCCATCATGAGTTTGACTCCGATATATGGTTGCGGGTTATCGGTGTCCCATCCCAAATGTGCTGGTACTTCTAACTCTGTTGTGTGTTGTCTTTTAATATTTGCTGTTACATCCGACGACTGTGATTTGGCGATATAACCAACTTGCAATCCTTCTACGATGACCATGACGGCGGTTGGGTCAAAAACATTCTCGGGCTGTAATTTTAAGGTCGCAGTCGTGAAAATAGAGCCCTCGTCAATCGCTTTATGTATCTGGGCAAGTTGCACTAAGTGATCGTGTTGAAAAGACTCTCCCACAACATAGTATGTGTAGTCATCTATATCCTTAGTTGCGATAATTCCCGATGACTTTGCCTTAGTTGCCGCATAGGGCTGGGCAGATGGTGTCTGCGAAATAGATTCGCCGCTTTGTTGTGAGTTTTGCGCTGGAGTTGACTTCTTCTGCCAAAAAAACTTCATCCGTCTCCCTTTCAAACTGCGGTCTTGGGTCATCCTCTCACTGTGAGCCATCGTTGAGAAGGGATAAAGAAAGTAGCCTTGCAGATCAACCTCTGTAGGGCTTTTGTACGTTCTGGGCAGTAATCTATGCCTTATGAAAAAACCGATAACGGCGCAAAGCCTTCGCAGAACAAACCTCCTTGCAGGAATCCTGCACCTTGCACAGATGGTGGCAGTTCTGGCCCTGAGCAATGATTTCTCGCTACCGATTACTGCTACATATATGGCAGGTCCGCCGGGCTCTACATTCGCAGCACCTGTCGTGCTCTTTAATACGCCGGTTGGTTTAACGGTTGCGATCTTCTTGGGGTTATCGGCGCTGGCGCATTTTATTGTGGCAAGTCCGCAGTTCTTTGGTCGCTATAGCACTGGCATTGCGGCGCAGAGAAACTACTTCCGCTGGGTTGAATACGCGGTCAGCTCATCTGTGATGATTGTTTTAATCGCGCAGGTAACGGGTGTTTCTGAGATATCTGCAATCATTTCCATCTTTGGTGTGAACGCAGCGATGATTTTATTTGGCTGGTTGCAAGAAAAATATGAGACACCTGGAAATGGTGGCTGGTTGCCGTTTATTTTCGGCTGCATCGCGGGGATTGTCCCGTGGGTAGCGCTAGCGTTTTATGTCTTTTCAATTGGCGGCGTCGGGGATACTTCTGCGCCGACATTTGTTTACGGAATCGTCTTCACGATTTTTGCCTTCTTCAACTCATTCGCTCTTGTGCAGTGGTTGCAGTATAAAAAGGTCGGAAAGTGGAGCGACTACATCCGTGGTGAACGGACTTACATCACGCTTTCTTTGATAGCTAAATCTGCGCTGGCTTGGCAGATCTTTGCTAATACTCTGATACCTAGCTAAAGCGGGAAAATAGAAGTAGCCCCGCGCGACTAACCGAGGGGCTACTTAGAGTGTGCACCTCTGACGGGATTCGAACCCGCGACCTTGCGTTGAGTCACTACCACGCTCTATCCCCTGAGCTACAGAGGTACACAAGGTGGAAAGTAAATGAAAGTATTGAAGAAAGTTTTTAATCACCTTCGACCTGTGGACAGCTGGTGTAACATATGAGCTGTTGAGTCACGACGCGTTAGATATCCAGGAGTTACAGAACAAAGGCCCTGCAGATTAATCTCTGTGGGGCTTTTGTCAGTGGCCATGGTTATGGTGGCGGGTATGAGAAATCTGCGGCTCGGGGTCAGTCTTATTGGCTTCTCGATTTTCTCGTTGCTTATCCTGCGCTTTGTACCCGGGACTTGGTTATCGGGATTCGACTATGCCAATTCAACAGTGAGCTATTTAATTCTTGCTGCGATATTTTACTTCGCAGTTTATTTCCTAGGATTGCAGTCGCTAGAGTATTTCCGATTGCCGCGCATGCACTATAAAACCGGAGTTGCACTGCTGATTGCAAGCTACTTTGTCATCTCTGAAATCTCTAACTCTGACAACGTGCATCATGGGGTTCTGCTTTCTGTGCGCGGCGTAATCTTTCTTGTCGCAATCGGACTTGGCGAAGAGATTTTTTCACGTGGATTTGTTTTTGGCGCGTTGCATCGATACGGACAGTTCACTGCCATTTTCATCTCATCATTCATGTTTGGTCTCATGCATCTCAATCTATACACCGGTAAGGAATGGGATCCTTGGGAGGCGTACTGGCACGTGATGAACACATTCTCTTTTGGTGTCTTTGCGTGCGCATTGATGATTGTGACGCGAAGTATCTGGGTCCCCGTAGTTTTTCACGCACTGTGTGACTGGAGCGTGGTCTTTGATAAGGCATCTAGCATTGAATCGGGTCGGCAGGATTGGGATGTAACTTTATGGGAAGGTTTAACGGTGCCTTTAGCCAACACATCAATCTTTATTGGATGCGCTCTGGCTTTGTTATGGATTGATCGCGGGAGTATTCCGGGTTGGGCCTGGCGGGTTGCACTGAAGTGGAAATTGATTGACCCAGATTATGAGTTATCAGCTTGAATTATTAGTTGTTAACAGTTGTGGGAAACTCTGAAAAATGTCAGTGAGCTCCCCTTGAATGAATCTTTAAGGAAAAGGGGAATTCATGGATTTCAAACATGTACAGGATCAGCCACATGGTAGTAAAAGGTTACTTTTAGGAACCTTCTCTGCTAGGGTCAAGGCACTCAAAGGAGTTCAAGACATGGCAACTAATGTAAAGCTTTCTGATGATCTAGTGAAAGCTGCCGCCCGACTCGCTGCAATTGAACATAGGTCTATCCCAAAGCAGATTGAGTTTTATTTCAAAATTGCCGCAATTGCTGAAGCCAATCCAGAACTTTCATTTATGCTCATTAAAGAGATTTTAAAGAGTGATGCTGAGGCCACAGTCGGCCACTACCAATTCGGGTGAAGGAACTATCTCTAACCTCAACTTTTGCTCGACAAATCAAGAAACTCCACAAGAAACAAAAAGCGGTCGTAGATGTTGTATTAACTCAACTAGCCAATAACCAACTTTTGGGTGAATCTAAAACAGCAGATTTAGAGGGCATCTTTGTAGTGAAGTTTATGATGAATCGGCAAGAGTGGCTCCTTGCCTATCGAGCAATAAGTCCGGATGAACTAAAATTGCTTTTATTGGGACCCCGTGAAAACTTTTATCGCGAACTGAAGAAAAAATAACTGAAGAAAAAATAGAGGAAATTGGTGGACCCAGAGTTTTCACTGCAGCGATAAACCAGCTGCGAAAGCTATTTGGTCTGGCTTAATGAATTCAAGGTTTTAATGAGTCGAGTTTTTCCTGAATAAGCGGATATTCAGGGTCATCAACTAAAATTCGCTCTAAATCCTTGATTGCCATCGCCTTTTTGCCCATGCGGATATAAGTCTCTGCTCGTTCGAAGTATGCGCGGTGACGCAGTTGCTCAGCACGTTTCTTAAATGCCAATGCACGTTTAAAACACTCTATCGATGCGTCATTGAGATTTTTCTCTCGAAAAGCGACTCCTCTTAAGATTAATAACATGGCCGTGGCATCATCTTCGTTCTCAATATCCTCGGTAGTTTCAATCGCTGAATCGAATTCGCCCTTGGTTAATTCGATATCGGCGATAGATATTGCAACTAACTGGTCGGGGCGCATCTGATGTAAAACCGCAAGAGCCTCGTTGTATTTTTTAGCCTCTTGCAAAATCTCTGCGTAGATAAATCCCAGTGTCTGCAGGTTATAATTCTCATTCGTTGCAATACCCTTTGTGATTTGGGCTTGAGGACTTATGCCAGTAAAGTATTTTTCGACCACAGGGTCAGAAAAAACCTGATCTCTTGTATCCCACAAAACTTTGCACCAGCTTTCGATTTTATCTTTGAAAGCATCATCAGGAGCTGCGTGTAAGAGTGAGATTAAATCAAGCGGTGCAACTAGTGCGGGGTGCACCTGTTTGAGTGCGTTGGCTTTTTCTACCACTTCAGTAGCAGAGTCTTGACTCTCATGATTGTAAATATCAAGGAGAAACCTGTTGAATGCGCGTTCCATTTTTCCGGCAAATAAACCCGGTGCTGGGGTAACAAAATTTTCTGGGACCGATTGTTGAGCTGCGGCGGATCTGGATGTTCTTCTCCCGGCGTTCAAAGTTTCGACGCTATAAAGTCCCGAACCAGGAATTCCTGCGGAAATGGTTCGTCGACCTTTTGAATTCATGGTGTAGTGCGCTCCCCTGGGTCCAAGAGAGACTCCAACGGAATCCTTATTAAAGTTCAACCGTATTCCAGGAGCGATCTTTAAGGTACGACGAAAGCGAAGACTCATAACCACAATTTAGTGCAGTCGGCTGACATTGCAGGTGGACTAGAGGTCAAACTCTAAAGTGGCCTTTATGGGCTGCAGCATTTCAAGCTTAAGCCCAAGGCGAATCTCATTTTTAATGGGTAACAGATACAGGCCATCTTTAGGCATCAGCGTTGTCTTCCACCTTTTGCCACCAATCGTTGCGTGGGTATAAACGACTCCCCATCCATATGTAATAGCGGATGCAATCGACTTGATTTGTGCACTCTCTTTAGCTGGAACAGGCAGGAAATAGAAAGGTGCAGGTCCGCGCCATTCAATCATTTGGCTAGTGATAGTAATTTGCACTAGAAAAGGTTAGTGGCAGATGCAACTGCCTGTGATTTAATTTGGTCATGAGTCTATTTAATGAGCGTAAGAACAGTGCATTACTAGTGATTGATGTCCAAAATGGCGTCGTCGAGGATGCCTTTGCGCGAAATAAAGTGATTGCGGCAATCAACACAGTCATTGATAAGGCTCGCACGAAGGATGTGCCTGTTATTTGGATTCAACACAGCGATGAAGAACTAACTATTGATAGCGATGCCTGGCAGATTGTGTCTGAACTCAAGCCGCAATCAGATGAAAAGATTGTTCGAAAGCTCTATCGCAGCTCCTTTGAAGCCACCGAACTAGAAGATTTACTGTCCTCTCTCTCGGTTGATCACCTGTATATCACCGGGGCACAGACAAATAACTGCGTGCGACATACCAGCCATAGCGCATTAGATCGTGGATATGACATCACACTGATTAGCGATGCGCATACGGCAAGTGGGTATGAATGGAATGGACATACCGTAAATGCTGAGGATGTAATTAACGAACAAAATGATAGTTTCACTAATTACTCGCTACCAGGACGCAGAGCAGTTGCCAAACCAAGTGCAGATATTGCCTTTCTTGACACCGCAATTATGCTCAAACCGTGAGAATCAATGAGTAAGCGCGCAACGCTGGCGCAAGTTGCCGCATATGCAGGCGTAAGTATTGCAACTGCTTCTCGCTGCTTTTCTAATCCAGAATTACTCAAACCCGAAACGGTTACGTTAGTGCGCCAAGCTGCAGCAGCGCTGCACTACAAAGCACCAAGAATTCTTGAACGAGATTTATCGATGGTAAGAATCGCAGTTTTTACCAAGTTGTTTAATCATCAGGGCGAAACTGAAAGATTGCGTGGAATTTCAAATGCACTACGTGCATGGCCACATGAGCTTCTTTTATACGATGTAACAGAATCGGCGAGTTCAGTGGACTACGTGAAAAAACTATTAGTCACAAAGAGAATTGAGGGGTTGATATTTTCAGGAGTACCAATTCTTGATGAGGTTGCCACTTATATTCAGCGTTTTGAATTGCCAACAGTTTTAATTGATATCGATGATGCTCGGTTTTCTCGAGTTCTAACATCAGAGAAAAAAGGGTGCGAACTTGCTGCCGATTATTTCAACAAAAGTGGTGCAAAAAATATTCTCTTCCTGGGTGCTCGGCCATCAGCGTTAGATATCAATCCTGGAATTCGGTTGAAATCCTTCAGAGAGCGTTTGAATCCCGATAAGAAGGCGGCAAGCACTGAGTTGTTAGTGGACCCACTTTCTAATGAGGCTGGTGTTGAAATTCGAAAACTATTAAAAAGTAAGAAGAGGATTGATGCAATATTTGCCGATAGCGACAAGTTGGCGATTTCGGCATATGCAGCCGCCAGGGATCTAAACATCTCTATTCCACATGAGCTTGCGTTGATTGGTTATGGCGATAGCGATTCGGCGGCGCAGTTAGAGTTCACGTCAGTGCGAACCCACTTGGATGCCAGTGGCCGCCGAGCAGTTGAAATCTTGCGTGCACACGAACACACTGGTGAACCCGTCAGAGATGAGTTGAAACCTGAGCTCATTGTGCGCTCAACGACTTAGTATGTAACAAAAAAATTACATACATTGAAGTCCTTGTAATGAAAAATTTACATCAATACACTCATGAAAACCGCTTCCAATAGTGGTTTTCATGAGGGGTCGGCTGTGTCAGATACAGATATAAAAAATGGCGAGCGCGTAATTTCGCGTCGTTTAATTCTCTCGCCAAGTGATCCAGTCTTTGATTCACGTTTTCGACCACCACTTGAAACTGTTATTCCTTGGACACTCGCCTATCGCGGGCCTTGGCTCATCCCCTATGCATCTATCCCTTTTGATCACCACCGGGGGGTTGGTGAGCAAAATCTTTTTAGATGCCTCTTCGGTCGTGATTCATTAATCATCGCTGACTTTTTAGGAGCTCGAGTGCCGGGCCTTCGTCGCGGTGTCATTTGCGCACTCGGTGAAGCGCAAGGTGAAAACTTTGTTTCACAGAGCGAAGAAGAGCCTGGACGTATTGCACACGAAGTTCGTGACCCAGGTGATGAGCGCGCACGAGAAATAATGGAGAAGGAGGGTTGGTCATTTCCTTATTACGGTTCTGTTGACAGCACGCCTCTGTGGCTCAAAGCCCTTTCCAAGGAAGCGTTAGAAGAGCCTGGATTACTCGATATTCAATTAGGAAATAAAACTTTAGGCGAACGCGCAGTTCTTGCAACAAAATGGATTCTCTCTCGACTTGATACTCCTTCATCTCTGATTGAATCAAAGCGCTCTAATCCGCAGGGAATAAGGAATCAGTTTTGGAAAGACTCTGGGGATTCTTACATGCATGCTGACGGAACCCTTGCTGGTGAAGGTTCCCTTGCATCAATCGAAACTGCGGCAGAGGTATTCGATGCTCTCGTTGGTGCGGCGCAGTTATATCTACTTCGCCCATATTTAGATTGGCCGCTCAACGGAGATGAACTGATCCACAAAGCTCATACTGTGCGTTTGAAATTAATTGAACATATGTGGCTGGGTGATCGTTTCGCACTTGCAACCGAGCGCAATAAACACGGCCAACAAATTGCTTTGGATTCTCAAGCCAGTAATCAAGGTCGCTTATTGGATTCGGCGATATTTGATGGACCTGATTGGGATATGTATCGAATGGTCATCGCTGATGCATTGACTGATTCGCAGTTACTTGGTCCTGCAGGACTGCGAACTCTTTCTAGCAACCATCCTTCCTATCGCCCGGGTGGGTATCACACTGGCTCAGCCTGGCCAATGGATGGAATCTTTGCTGGACGCGGTTTATTGCGTCATGGTTTCTTACCGCAAGCAACGGCCTTAATCGGGCGAACTGTTGCGGCGATTGAATCGATTGGTGGATTTCCTGAACTACTTCGAAGCGATGCCCCCTTACATGGTTGGGTCAGCTCTGAAGTCATTGATATTGAAGGTGCTGCTGATGGATTTGGCAGCGGCTTTAATCGAATTGTCCAACCACCACAAATGATTCAAGGGTGGACAGTCGCAGCATATGCATGGGCACAAGACCATCGGCAGATGTGGAACCGATGGTAATTCACTACACATCAAGTAATACTAACTAACGGGAGAGGTCAACGATGATCAAAGGCAGAATAGGTAAGGCGATAAGCGTTATTTGCGCTGGCGCCCTGGTATTTGGATTAGGTGGTTATGCCACTAGTGCAAATGCTGCAACAAAAAAAGTAACAATCAAGGTATGGGATCCGGGCTTAATGGGTCACTTACTAAATGGTGCACTTGATACCCAAACATCATTTATTTACAAGGCAAAAAAAGCCTATGAAAAATTAAATCCAAACGTCACTATCGAAATCTCTGAAATCGATGGCGGAGTATCTGATACTCAGTTTAAAGCTGCATCCATTGCTAAAAATGGACCAGATATCAAAATCGGCTTTGCTGGTGGAAATACACTTTCCTTTGCAGCGTTTTTAGAGCCACTTGATAAGTACTTCACAAAAGCAGAGTTAGCGCTTATTAAGGGAACTGGAACAGTTCGCGCGGGATATGACCCAACCGGTCCACTTCTTGCTATGCCATACGGTGCAGGTTCATACTTCTATGTCTTCTATGACAAGCGAATCATGGCTGCGCATAACATTAGTATGGCTAATCCTCCAAAGACTTGGGAATCATTCTTAGCTCTTGCAAAGAAACTTAAAGATGCAGGCGTTGAAAATCCTATCTGGGAGACAAATCTTGAAGGCTACACAGGAGCATGGGTAATCGCATCTCTAGTTGGTGGTCAACTTGGACCTAACGCCTTCTACGATATGTATACAGGCAAGACAAAGATTGACTCTGCTGCAATGATTAAGGCCTATGAGGGATACCAGAAGCTTTACACATCTGGTGTCACAAATGCCGATGCAACCACTGCTGGTCAAGGAGATCGTTTGAACGGATTCCTTGCAGGAAAGGGTGCAATGATCATCGATGGCGGCTGGGATAACGACCCAATCTTTAAAGCCTTAGGTGAAAATGCAGGTACTTTTGCAATTCCACAGTTAAGTGGATCTAAGTATCCAAAGATTCTCGCTGGTGGAACAAACGTAGCTGTATCAGTTACTAAGTACAGCAAGAACAAAGCAGAAGCAATTAAGTTCGTTAAGTACTTAATGCTTGCTAAGACCATCGATACATATGTAAAGATCACACAGACTGAGCCATCAAATCATGTCAATGCTGATGCTTCAGTTATCGTCAATCCATTGCTTCAGGCACAAGCTAAAGATGTTGCGAAAAACCCACAGGTTTATCCATTCGATAACATCATGCCTGGCCCAACTAATGACTTGTTCTACAAGTTAAATGCTTCGGTTGCACTCGGTCAGACAACACCTGCCGATGCCGTCAAGCAGTTACAGGCATCACTTGCAGAGAATAAGCAATAGACCCGAATGACCTCACCTGCAGTTGTGGAAGTTGGCCCCGTCAAGGGGCCAACTTTCGCAGGCGGCAGGAAAAATAGCTCCTCTCGAGGGTCACTGACTCGGCAGAAACAACGGATTGGATTCTTTGCCGCACTTCCGGCATTTATAGTTGTGGCATCTCTTTTGTTTTACCCGATTTGCTATGCAGTCTGGATATCCTTCCTAAAGACAGATGGCGTGACTTCCAAATTCATCGGTCTTAAAAACTATGTAGATATCTTTGCTGCACCACTGGTCCATCAGGTCTTTGTAACAAATCTGAAATTTCTGGTCGCAATCCCCATAGTAATTTTTCTGGGTCTCTTTAGCGCAGTACTTCTTTACCAGGAGATTTGGGGCTGGCGATTCTTTAGAATCATTTTCTTTTTGCCCTCTGTGCTTTCAACTTCAGTCATCGGTTTAATGTTTCGATCGGCATTTACTCTCAATGGACCGATTAACTCGGCGCTGATCTCTATGGGCTTGACCCCCATTAATTTCTTTGCCCGCGCTAATATGGCGATTTTTGTGGTCGTGCTCGCACTTATCTGGGCTGGTTTTGGCTATGCCATGATGATTTTGCTCAGTGGCTTAATGAGCATAGATACCGATCTCTTTGCCGCCGCCGAAGTAGACGGTGCGGGTTGGTGGCAAAGGTTTTTCTACATCATTATGCCTAGTATTCGCCAGCAGTTAGCATTTGTTTCGATCATTAACACGCTCTATACCTTCACATCATTATTCGGCTTCATCTTTGTTATGACTGCAGGTGGTCCGCTTTATTCAACAACAACTTTGGATTATTTGGTCTACCAGAAAGCTTTCTCTGCCTTTGATATGGGTCAGGGCTCTGCATTAGCTATCGTTATTTTTGGAGTTATCTCAGTTTTGACTATCGCTCAAAGCAAGTATTTGAAGAATGACGATGGCCGCTAGAATGAGAAAATTTAAATGGCGCACTAACACCATAGTCTTCTTAGCCCTCCTCAGCGTTGCTATTACAACCTTGTATCCACTTTTCTATGTGGCTATGACTTCGGCGCGTACTTTAGAAGATTATGTTAAGAATGCTTATGGTCTACCTAAGTTCTTCACCTTAGAGAGTTACCGAATCCTCATTGATAACTACTCGCTCGGAACCGCTGCTCGCAACACCGTCATAGTCGTTGGCGCAAGCCTTGCCACAGCGCTTATCTTCTCTTCACTGGCTGGTTTCGCTTTAGCTAAATATGACTTCCCTGGAAGCAAAGTAATCAACTGGTCATTCATCGCAGTGATGTTATTACCAAGTCAGATTCTCATTATTCCTATATATCTTTTACTTTCGAAGTTTTCACTCGTTGGTCACTTACATGGACTGATGTTTGTCTATATTGGAACAAATATCCCGTTTGGTGTTTTCTTTTTGAAATCTACATTTAGCGCAGTCCCCGACACAATTTTAGATGCAGCTAGAATTGATGGTGCAGGATTTTTCACTTCATTTTTCAAGATAGCAATACCAAATGCAGCTGCCGGCATAACAACCCTTGCCGTCCTGCAGTTTTTAGGAATGTGGAATGAACTCTTATACGCCTATCTAATTCTGCCCGACCAAGGGATGCGCCTTCTTACTCCGGCTCTAGCGAGTATCGGAGGTCGCTACACCACTAATCAACCTCTGGTGGCGGCAGCCTTATGCATCACCGCTACCCCAACGCTGATCCTATTGGCGATGAGTTCAAAGTACCTGGTTCGAGGAGTCTCCACTGGAATTGGATCGTCATGATTAGCTCAAAGAATTACACCGTTAACTTTGATGATCAATCACTGGCACGAATTCACTATTGGAGTTCAGACTGGGGTACAGAATGGACGCCACATCAGATAAGTGCCCAGTTACCTTTAGATATAGCAGTTACAGCTGGGCGCTCGAGTAAAGGACATCACCCTTTTATTATCATCGAGGATGGAAACGCTGCGCACTTTCTTGCAGTTGCTTGGTCTGGCAATTGGCAGATTACCTGCTCACCCTCACTAAATATCATAAATATCATAGTCGCGACAGATGCCGAAGAAACACATATCGTCACTAAGACAGTTTCATCCGGTGGAATCGATGCTGCGATGCGCGAATTTATTTCAGATTTTCGGTCTACAGATACCCACACTCTTCCAAAGCTTTTAACTGAGTGGAACTCTTGGTGGCCCTATGAAGATGTAGATATCAATGAAGCAACGCTATTAGCTAATGCAGCGTGTGCCAAAAAAGTAGGTATCGAAGTTGCGGTTCTAGATGCTGGCTGGTTTGGCCCAGCAACAAAGGATTCGCATTGGCACAATCTGCGGGGGGATTGGGATCAGAGAAATGTTGAAAGATTTCCCAGCGGCCTCAAAGCAATTGGTAACGAGGTACGAAAGCTTGGAATAGATTTTGGAATCTGGTTAGAAATAGAAGCGCTAGGCGAAAAGGCCGAACTTGCCGCTACTCATCCGCAGTTTATAGCCGAAAACGACGGAAAGAATTTGCAGTATGTATGTCTAGGTAACCCGGATGCATTCACTTGGGCTTTGAATATTTCAAAGAGTTTAATCCAAGAGTGCGGCGCATCCTGGATTAAGATGGATTTCAATGTGGACCCGGGACTGGGTTGTAACCGCACTGATCATGGACATGCTTCAGCACTGGGATTAAACGATCACCTGAAGAATCTATATTCGCTCTTGGATACCTTGAAGACTGATTATCCAGATTTAACTATTGAAAACTGCAGCTCGGGGGGTTTGCGCTGGGATCTGGCTATGGCCAGCCATGTAGATATCGGTTTTGCCAGCGATCCAGATTGGCCAGAACACTCGCTGGCATGCTTTTGGGCATCATCGTTATTTTTCCCCGCTGAAAAACTTCTTGGCTGGTGTGATAGCCAGTGGCGTGGGAATCACCCTCAACAAGATTTCAAGGCAATTGAATCATCGGATGCGGATTTGGAGTTCGCCCTGGCAATCACCTTGCTTGGTGGATTTGGAATCAGCGCCAAACTGCCTGAGTTTTCAGAGAGCAAAATGCAACTAGTTGGCCAGTTTGTTGCAATCTATAAAGAGTATTTCCGTCCCCGTTTTCAAGATGCAGCATTTATCAGACACCTAACTGCTCAGCCAGAACGAGATCACAAAGGTGCACGAACCGTAGCTTTTGCTATTGAAAGCGCTAGCTATCCCCCACTATTAACAATATATCAATTAGATGGAAGCCTTTCTCGGCCTACCATCAACTATCTACCTCCAAAATCTGAGGCCATCTATCAGGTGAAGAACTTAGTCAGTGGTGAAATACTTTTCCCGCGCCATCAAGGAACCTTGACTCTAGAAAATAATCTCAAGGATAATGCCGCCATGATTCTAAGTTTTATTGAGATTTCTGGGTGATCCAACTAAAAGTATTTGGCGATTTCCAGAACTGGGTTCGTCCATCTGCGACTGACAGAGCTTTCAATTCCCCCGAACTAGATTCATATCTCTATGAAATCGCACAGAAGATTAAAAACCTGAATATTCGTCAACTATTCATTAATACCTTTGCAAATACGCTTGATACGACCGCATATAACTACCTGCGAGAAGGAAAAAACCATACGTACATCATCACGGGTGATATTGAAGCGATGTGGCTTCGCGATTCAACGGCGCAGGTTTGGCATTACTTACCCTTAGCTAAAAAATCAAAAGATATTGAAAGACTTCTCATTGGACTTATCAGCAATCATGCCCGTTGCATTCTTCTAGATCCATATGCCAATGCTTTCTATGACGACGATAAACTTGGTTATCACGCAACCGATAAGACCCAGATGTTGCCGGGAGTCCACGAGCGTAAATGGGAGTTAGATTCGCTGATTTATCCCCTTGCTCTGGCAATTGAATTCTGGAATATTACCGAAAACCCTGAACCATTTGATGCCACATGGATTGATTCAATTGCTCTCATCATCTCTACCTTAAAAGTTCAGCAGAGAATTAACGGACACGGACCATATTTTTTTGATCGCGAAACTTCAAACCCGATAGATACTTTGAGCAACAAGGGCCAAGGGCCTACATACAAACCTACTGGAATGGTTGCCTCGAGTTTTCGTGCCTCCGATGATGCCTGTATGTATCCATTTAACATCCCCGAAAATCTCTTTGCCCTAAAAACTTTAAAGAGTTTGATTATTTTGTTTAATGAATTACAGCTCACTCATTTGATTGAGTCAACTCTTGAACTGATCGAGGATATTTTTTCTGGTTTAGACATATACGGACTCATTGATCATCCTGACTTTGGCAAAATCTATGCCTATGAAGTTGATGGCTTAGGAAATTACGTGTGTATGGATGATGCAAATGTTCCAAGCCTTTTATCGCTCCCATTTTTAGGAGTCTGTGCGGTTGACGATGAGATTTATCAAGCGACTCGCAAATTCATTGTGAGCCCTGAAAATCCACATTACTTTGCAGGTGCCGCTGGTTCAGGAATCGGTTCTCCCCATACGGGTGATGGAACTATCTGGCCAATTTCACTGATCATTCAAGCCAGCACTAGCAATAATGATCAAGAGATTCTGGACTGCTTACGAACGCTGATTAAATCCACCGTGGGTACAGGATTGTTGCACGAATCATTTAACGTCGATGATGCTACTGATTACACGCGGCCTTGGTTTGCTTGGTGTAACTCGCTCTTCGGTGGGTTGATTGCACGGTTAGTGAACGAGCGACCAGGGTTATTAGATCAAATTTAACGTTTGGTTGTTCGCTCACTGATTCGATGCGCAGCAATGTAATCACGGTCAAGCTCCCACCCGAGCCCTGGGCCTGTGGGTAGTGCCATATAACCGCTTTTTAATGGAGCGGCATTGGCAATCATGTTGTGCCAGATGGGATCGCGGTCTGGGTGGAAGAACTCAATAAAAGTGCCGTGTGATTGGGATGCAATCAAGTGAGCCGACACTTGAGCTTCTTCATGGTGGGCCATCTTTACACCGTATGTTGCCGCAACTGCTGCAGCACGAAGCCATTCAGTTGGTCCGCCCGACCATGATGAATCAAAATTACAGTAATCGATTGCAGCAATTTCCATTAAGTCGCGGCAGCCAGCTGCTGACATTTCAGTTTGTCCGGCACAGACTGCAATCCCACTTCTAAAACGAACATCGCGCATTGCGCGGCGATCATTTTCCCAGTGACATGGCTCTTCAAACCACATAATGTCTTGATCTTCAACGAGCCTAGCAAAAACTACGGCTGACTCAATATCCCACCCTTGGTTTGCATCTACTGCAATCTTGAAATCTGGCCCGGCAACAGATCGAGCTAATTTTACTCGCTTAGCATCTTCCGCTGGAGAAAGTCCTCCTACTTTGAATTTCATTCCAGCAAATTGTTTGTCACGTAGATATTTTATCTCAGCCTCAATTGTTAAGTTGCTGTTGTAATAGCCACCAATACTGATTACTGGAACAGCATCACGGTAACCGCCCCACAATTTCCAGAGTGGAATATTAAGAGTACGACCCATGAGATCCCATAAAGCGGTATCAAATGCGGCGCTTGCAACAAGCCCCAAGCGGCGATCGCGCAAAATATTCCATGTCGCAGGCCGAGCAATCTCCCAGCACTTTTCAATAGCTTGCCCATCATGACCAAATAACCGAGGTGCTATTTCCTCATGAATAATTGAATCAATCTCACTTAAGCCCGCATCCTCATCACCAACATAGGCCTCACCCATAGCCCCGTCATCAGTAAAGATTCGAAGTAACACTGTGGATCGATGTGTCATTTGATAGAAGGAGCCTTTATACGTGCGTGCTAGTGGGACTCTAATGAGCTCGGTCTCAACTCGGGTTATGGCGTTCATGGGAGGGCCTTTCTTATAAAAGCAGTTACTTTCTGGAAATTCTGGAAACGTTTCTAGAAATATCATACACTGGGGGTATGGCAAAGCGGAAGAAGGAAGATCAAGTAACTCCGCTGCCGGTGGCGACTATGGAAGATGTTGCCCGCAAAGCTGGCGTCGCAATATCGAGTGTCTCAAGAGTGTTATCAGGTCATCCGGATGTATCTGCCCGTATGGCTAAGAAAGTAGAAGAAGCCACTCGACTCTTAGGGTACGAACCAGACATCTTGGCACAGTCAATGCGAAGCGGAGAGACAAGAACTATCGGCTTCATTATTACCGATATCTCTAATCCCCTGTTTGCCCAAGTAGCACAAAGTTGTGAACAGGAGTTACGCAAAATGGGTTACTCAATGATTCTGATGAATTCAGATGGCGATGAAGCAACAGAGGCGGAAAACTTTGGGGTTTTGCGTAGGCGTCGCGTCGATGGAATTATTGCTTCGTTAATCTCTGAAAAATCATCTACAGTAAAAACCTCATTGCAAAACCTTAGATCACCGTTAGTACTTCTGGACCGTCAGATAACAGGCTATGAATACGGCAGCGTGACGGCAAATCACTTCAGTGGGCTTAGAGATGCGGTCAACCATCTAATTAATCAAGGACACAGGGAAATTGCTTTTGTCTCTGGAACCGCCGATGTATTAATCACGCGTGAACGCTTGAGAGGTTATAAAAAAGCTTTTGCCGATAATGGAATTCCAATCAACGAGACTAATATTCGACTAGGGGCTTTCAGCGACGAGTTCGCCGAACGCCAAACTTATTTGCTTTTCTCATCTCCGAGCGTTCCCACCGCAATTCTGACAGGCGGAGTCGGAGCTACTGCGGGGGCCATTCGTGCACTTCGATCACTTAACCTGACTATCGGCAGTGATGTCTCATTTATAGCAATTGATGAATGGCCGATGTTTGATGTTGTTTTGCCACAACTATCCTCGGTTTACCGAGATCCCGACATGATTGGTCGAGAATCTGCCCGTTTGCTTCTTGAAATCATGCGTGGTGCAAAGCCCCGAAAAACAGTGATTGAGACTCACTTCATCATCCGAGACAGTAGTACCAATAAGCCGAGAATTAAGAAACAGCTTTAACTTCATTCACTATCACGATTACTTATTGCCCAAGCCATGTACCCCTGGATGGGTAAGGGATAGATCAAAACACAAAATTTCACCGGGTAAATCTCTAATGACATGTGTCTCATCAGTATCCGAAGTTGCAACGTAAAGTTTATCAAGGTCTGGTCCACCGAAGGTACAGTCATAAACTCCGCGGCCAGGAATTTCAATTGCCCGCACCTTCTCACCAGTTTCAAGATTGACCCGTAGAATTGCTTCTGAATAGGCGAGAGCCACCCACGCGAAACCTTGATTATCGACAACTAAACCATCTGGCGTTGCACCTTTAGGTAAATCAATCTGCTTGAGAAGTTTTACTTCCCCGCTCGTTTGAATAACTGAAATTCGATCTGCGAAAGTCTCAGCAACAACGATTCTTTCTGCGTCAATGCGTGCAATTCCATTGGCAAAAACCAGGCCTGTGATTGGGAAATCAATACTTCCATTAGCTATGCGAGCGAGATCGGCTGGTACTGGCGCATCTCCTTCCGGGTTAAAACCATAGGTTCCTACCCACACCGTATTATCTGCATCAACAAGCATGTCATTAGCATTGAAACTCCAGTGACTGCTCAAATCTGCATGAATTGAAAGCTGACCATCAGTCTCTTGTCGTACGACTGCTCGTTTTTCGCAGTCCACAATCAGTAACTCCCCCGAACTTAACCAACCAAGGCCTGACACATAAGGTGCTATTTCGGCTTCAATATGTAATTGACCCGTGAAAATATCACCCCGATATACAACCCCAGTCAAAACATCGGAAAACCACAAATCTCCATCATGCCAGCGCAGGGACTCTGGAAAAGCAGTTCCTCTAAAAACTACTTCTGCCGGCATTATCTAGAACCTGGCCGACAATCCACCATCAACGGTAAGAGTTTGCCCTGTCATATAGGTATTGGAGTGGCTTGCTAACCAAGCGATAACTTGAGCAATTTCAATCGGAAAAGCTGGCCGCGCTATTGGCAGGCGCTTATTTTTGATGTAAATCTCTTTAAACCAATCACTTTCAAGCTCATCCTGACCATTCACAATAGACATCCGTGTTGATACAAATCCTGGAGCTACCGCATTAACTAATACCCCATGCTCTGCAAACTCAAGTGCCACGGTTCGGGTAGCTGCTTCTAACCCCGCTTTACTTACGTCATATGCAGTAGAGGTTGGCTCACTCAACTTTCCATGGATGCTCGTTAAGTTCACGATTCGTCCATAGGATTGTTTGACCATTATTGCGCCTACATGTTTCATGAGAAATACCGGTGCGTGCAGGTTTACATCAAGAGTCGTAAAGTATTTGTCGCTTTCAAGTTCAATAATTGTATTTGGGATGGAAACACCAGCGACGTTAACAAGTACATCAACTCTTCCATATTTTTTCATTACGTTTGAAACTGCAACTTCAAGTCCAGGAAGATTCCCTAAATCTAAGAGTACATATTCAATCCCTGCATCACTCTCTGGCTGCTCGCGATCAAAGGCGATGACCTGAGCGCCAAGTTCTAGAAATAACTCGGCAGTTGCTCTACCAATTCCATTTGCACCGCCGGTAACGATGACCACTTGTCCCGTGAAGTTATTCATTTCTCACCATGCAAAAGTTTGTAAGCGGCTGTGCCTGGTGCTGGTTGAAATAACTCCATAGTAATTCCATCAGGATCCTTCAAATAAAGTCCTGCTCCTCCAGCATTTGCACCGGTATCTACTGCTACTGGGCCAGAGATGAAAGTAATTCCTTCATTTTTTATCGCGTCATAAATTGCATCTAAATCAGAGACCATAAAACACAAGTGGGCATTGCCAATGCGCCGTGGCTCAAGCTCTGTTTCAACTACTCCTGGGACAATGTATTCAAATAACTCAATGACATGGTGGCCGGCCGGATCACTCAAATGCGCCATCTTCACGCTGGCACCGGGATAACCAACTATCTCGGCCAAATAGCCACCAGTTTTTTCCTGAGCCATGATAAGTGTGCAGCCGAGAATGCGGACATAAAAATCCACTGATCTCTCTAGGTTGCTCACTGTTAACCCAGTGTGTTGAATTGCGCCGCGAATTGCCATGCTATTTACCTGCTCTCTCATGGATCTTTAGTTTTACCGACCATTCAATTTTCTCATTTACTTCCAAAGTTACCGCTGGACCACCATTTAAACCAACTCCATCAGCGGCGTTTGAGGGCTCGATTCCTAAAGCCCAATATTTACCGTTCCAAGGGTGATCAACTGTCTGGCCCATCTCCTCCCAAATCCAAAGATATGGAAGTTGTGTTGCATCCCAAGATATTTCAATTTCGTACTCTGCATTTTGAACCTTAATGCAGGAAATATTGCTGAAGACACCCATTCTAGCCGGCGTATTGGAATCAACCTTTGACCAGCCTACTTTCTCAAAGGATTCCCACGGAGCAAACTCTGCACCATTTGCAGAGCCGTCATAGGCTAACTCTCTAAATTGCGCTTCGCCTACTGGTGTTAAGGTAATTTCGGAGTTTAAAAACTCTGATCCTAAAACTAAATGTTCAGTAACAATTACTGGTCGTGGATTATTGTCTAGATTCTCTAAAGAGCATGAAACACTTATTTCATTATCGGATATTTTTATTCCGCGTTCGCTTTGGAGGTTTTCATCGCTCCAATTCAGTGATATTGAATGCGGTTTCGCCTCCGTGACATTCCAAATCGCTTGTGATGCATTGCCATGAAAACCTTGCGGGTATTTCCCCTGCAAATATTCGCCTCCGGCATTAGGCAGAAGTGGCTGCCAGCCGCCATTCCAAGCCGCAACCCAATCGCTCTCCGTGCCCAAATGTGTGGGAACTATGGATGGGTATGGCGGTTTAGCCAGAAAACTCTTGCCCAGAAAAGATCCGTCAGTGATTGCTGCTCCGTTTTCAGGCAGGACTGAAAGGCTTAACTTCTCGGTGGCAAGAGTATGAAACGTCATTCTGGCCGAGTTACCGCACCATCAATTGGAACCGTTGTGAGAGCGCCATCAATTGTGATGCAGTCGCCGTTGATAAATTGGGCATCATCAGAACAGAGGAAAACTGCAAGCTTTCCGATCTCATTAGGATCTCCCAATCGTCCAGCTGGAGTCACTCTTAAAACGCGCTCTTCATCAACAACACCAAGCTCAACATCGATATCCCACATCGGGGTTCGCTGCACCCCTGGTGCAATCGCGTTGGCACGCACACCGTAAGGTGCCCATTCAGCTGCAGCTACACGCGTCATCATAATTACTGCCGCTTTTGTTGCACAGTAGGCGATTCTTCCAGGATTTGAGGTAAAGCCTCTAATAGAGGAGATATTAACAACGCTTCCAGAGCGTTGTGGAAGCAAATACTTAGTTGCTGCACGCATGCAGTAAAAAACTCCGCTTTGCATGACTCCAAGACTTATATCCCAGACTTCATCAGTGACATCTTTGATATGCGGGCCAACAAATGAAACTCCAGCATTATTAATTAAGATATCCAAACGTCCAAAATCAGAGACAACCTGTGCGAATGCAGCATCCACTACCTTTGACTTCGATACATCGACTGCATATCCACGAGCAGTTACACCTAATTTTGAAATTTCAGCGGCAGCGGCTTGTGCTGCCTCTAGCTTTAAATCAAATACGGCAATATGTGCGCCGGCAAGTGCTAATTCATCTGCTATCGCACGACCGATTCCTTGTGCAGCACCTGTGACAATAGCTACCTTCTGATCAAGTTTCTTCATTTCGTTTCCTCTTCTAATGGATGAGTTTCTTGTGGAACCAGTTTGTTTTGCAAAATTCTTACTCCCCTTTTACCGAGCCAGCGGTTAGACCAGTTATAAAGTAACGCTGACCAAAAATGTAAGTGATAAATAAGGGCAGGGTTGCAATTGTCATGCCCGCCATAATAGTTGGAATCGACAGTGAATAGCGGCTTTGAAATCCTGTAATACCGACCATGAGACTCTTTTTCTCATCACTTTGCAAAAATACCAAAGCCAACAAAAGTTCGTTCCAAGCCCAGAGTAAATTCACAATTGTTAGCGTGATGAGCGGTGGGCCAGACAGTGGAAGAACTACGGATCTAAAAGTTCTGAAATCAGATGCCCCATCAATCTCTGCCGCTTCAATCAGGCTTACCGGAATCGCTCTAAAAAAGTTAGTTAAAAGATAGATGGAAAAAGGAAGCATCAGACCGATATAGACCAGAATCAACATTCGAAACGTGGATATCCAGCCAAGTTTTGCACCCAATGTGAAAAGTGGAATTAGCAAAACTACGGGTGGAACAACCATAAGAGAGATAAGAAGACCCAGAACAGTATCTCGGCCTCTCCATTTCCAGTGAGCAAATCCCCACGCCGCTGTTGCGGCCATAACAATTGTGAATAGCACAGCTGACACAGTGACTAACAGACTATTTCTAAACCAAGTTGGGAATTGATCATTCCATGCTGCGGAGTATCCCTGGAAATTTGGATTCATAGGAAGCGACCAAGGTGAATTCAAAAATTCCTCTTGTGTTTTTAGAGAACCAGTAATCATCAGATAGCCGGGCACAATAGCCATGGCTGTAATCAATATGAGAATTAGTTGACGGGCAGTCACTCCTGCTAATTCGAGAGGCGTAGATTTCTTATTCATCAAACACGCCCTTGTTAATATTTCTTTGGATTCTAAAAAAACCAATGATAAAAACTGATGTCGCTAAAAGTAAAAGTAGTGCAGAAGTTGCGGCCAGTTCTGGCGCTTTATTTTGGAAAGCACTGCGATAAATGTAAAGCTCTGACACCACAGTTGCATTTCCTGGGCCTCCTTGACCATTAGTCATCACGTAGACATAGTTAAAGACCCAGGAGACCATGACGATTGCCTCATTGATAACATAAAACAAAATGACAGGCCGCAACTGTGGAAGTGTGACCTGGAAATGCAATCTGAAGAATCCAGCACCGTCAATGCGCGCCGCCTCTAGAGTTTCAAGCGGGAGGGAAATCAATCGTGCCAAAATCAAGATCGTGCCGAACCCGACTTCCTTCCAAATGATGATTCCACTCATCGTCCATAACGCTTGCTTGGGATCACCAAGCCAATCAAGGGCTAGGCTGTCAAAGCCCATAGCCCGAAGTGCGGAGTTAAGAGCACCATTTAGCTGCAAGAGCTGACCAAAAACCACGCCAATGACTGGAATCGGCAGAATATAAGGAAGGAAAACTGCAGATCGATAGAACTTCATTCCTTTACGGGTTTCAAAAAGTAAGACAGCACAAATAAAGCTCATTACGGCAAGAATTGGAACTGTAAATAATAGTAAAAAGTTGTGAAAAATTGCGATCCGGAAAAGTGGATCAGTTAAAACAAGTGAAAAATTTTCGAACCCAACCCAATCCCCTCGGTACTTAAAGGATTGCTGTACTAAGTCAACAATTGAATAGCCAAAAATAAGAGTGACGCATAAAGCTGCCGGAAGAATCCAAAGAATTGGTCCTGGAGTGCGCAGACGGCCGAACACCGCCCCTAAGTTTCTAGGGACGGTGAAACGGTACTCCGTCGGTGCGGGTTTGATCATTTACTCCAAGCGGTGAAGTTCTTCACAAGATTTCGATCCGTCTTGCGTAAGCGCTCCATAACAGCTTGCATATCTGCAGCTGCGGCCTTTCCAGTCTTCGTACCAGCGAGAACTAACTGCACATTTGTAAATACTGCATCAGTATCTAGCTGAGCAGGAATGAAGTTCTCTAGGTAAGGCGCACCAGGAAGTGCGCTTTGGAACAACGCCTTCTTGACTGGATCTTTAACTGAATTTAAATCAAAGCGATCATCAGCTGGCATAGATCCTGTGCGCTTGAACCAGTTGTTGAGTTGTGCCTTTTCATGGGAGAACATCAAGAAGTCAGCTGCGACCTCTTTATTCTTGCTCCATTGTGTAATGCCGATAGTCTGTGAAGTACTGCCCATCTTTCCTGCAAACTTTCCATTACTCCACTTTGGCATAGCCATAACAACAACCTTTGAGGCGCCTACTGAGTTTGCAAAGTTTGGCGCATCTGGACCGGCTACGACAGTCATAGCTGCCTTTCCGTCTTTCCATAATTGTTGTGCTTGATAAAGCTCAAGTGAGTTGATATCAGAGTTCCAACACTTGTGTTCTTGAGTCTCCTGAAGGCGAGTCCACCAATCAGCATGTTTTGCATCAGTGAATTTTTGGGTACCCACCACTGCGGCTACCACGTCCTTGCTTGATGACACTGATTGTCCACCGATAATTGAGTACAACCAACCACCGAACCAACCATCCTTAACACCACCAGCTAATGCAGGTACACCTTCAGCGCTTAGAACGTCACAAACATTGAGTAGGTCTTTCCAGGTCATTGGAACTTCCAAGTTGTACTTACTTAATACATCTGTGCGTGCAAGAACTGGGAAAGATGGATTTACATACCAAGGTGCTGTCCAAATTTTTCCTTTGAAAGATAGCTCGGTTGATGCATTGATGTAATGCTTCAACTCTGCAGCGGGAATGTAATCTGAGACTGGTGCAATTTGTCCATCCCATCCAGGTTGCTGGGCATAAATTCCACCCCAGAAGTACTGTAGATCTGGACCGCTCTTTGCTGCAGCGGCGGCGGCAAATGCAGGCACTAATCCATCAGTCGTTTGTAATACAGTTTTAATAGTTACGTTGGGACGCTTCTTTTTATATGCCTTAACTGTGTCATCAACCCACAGTTTTGCACCAGGAGCTTCCTGATCGCCCCACCACCACATAGTCAAAGTGACTGGTTTAGTGGGAAATGCTTTTTTAGATCCAACAGTTGCTGAAGCACCCGTGAAGCTAAGTGAAGTTAAGAGCACCGCGGCTGCGCAGCCGACGGCAAATGCTTTACCTCGAATTTTCATATGAACCCTTCTTTGGCCTCTGAGCCGCACCGATTTTGGCTCTAAACTGGAAAGGTTTCCAGTAGTGAAAGAATCTACTTGTCTAGGCTCACTGTCAAGGGTACGACGGCGTTTTTCTAGGGGTTTCTCCAGGTGAGACCATGCTCAATGCCGTGAGGGCCAGGGCAACTGCGGTTCTCCTGCCTCCATATAATTATGAAATGAAAAGAGTATGCGCATTGGCTCTGACTGCCCTTCTGCTGGCGCCTCTATCTGCAGCCGCAATGGGGTCAGGAGACAAATATTCGGACGCACAAACTGGCCTGACATTTACCGTTTACAAACCCAGCTACACCGTAGGCCTATCTGCTAGCAAGTTTCAACTACTGCCCTGCGGCGTTGGCGCTGAACAGTGGATATATGTGAAATACGGCGGCACCAAACGATACTTCGAAATCATGGAGACAATGGCTGGGGTCAAATGCTCAGACCCTGGACTATCGAAATACTTAAAAACCGTGACTATCAACGGGGTCAAAGCAAAACTCTATGCATATTGCGACTCAAGAAATAAAACGAACTACAAAAAGTGTTCTACTGCCGATATTGCAAGGGTTGGCGGATATTTTATGTTTACCAATAAAGCGGGTAAGAATTTAAAGCGCACCGAAATTCAAGTTCAGGCTATCGGTGGTATCACTTATGCTCAATTACTATCGGTTGCAAAGTCGCTCAAAACTGTTTCCGCGAGTGGTAAGACTTTACAGGCTTTGCCACCAATATTTATCGACCCCGCATCTACGTCACAAATATCTGTCAGTGTTGGCGACAATATTGTCTTCAACGTCACCGATCCTGAGCAGTGGAGTGCAGTCGTTACAGATTCAACAATTGCACAATTTATTGCCGGTGGTGATCAGGGAAGTTATACAACTAATCCTGCAATTAAAACCCTAACGGCAGGTACAACCGTTGTGCGTGTAACTCATGGTGCCGAAATTTTTGAGATTGATTTAACCGTTAATTCTTAGGGTGGGCCAATAACCAATCCATCACTTTCAGACTGAAATCAGATTCAAATACCGGGCCATGTGCCCCGCCATTGATAGTCCATAGTTCTACAGCTGCAGTGGGGCATGAATATTCAGTTGGCGTTGTCTCTGGGCCTTCCAGATTTGCCACTAAATTAAAAGCTGCACCCGATTTTTCAGTATTAGAACACTTGTCTATTTCTGCCCAGCGTTGTGTACTTTCAACTGCACTCGTATAGAAGTTGTTTAAAATTGACCCACCACTGTAATTAATTACAGCATCACTTGTTCCATGAATATGTAGGACGCTGACCGGTGAGTTTGCCGGACACGCTTGAGGATCAATATCCATGGCTCCTGCAAGGCCAGCTATAGCTGCGACCGTTTGGGAGTGAGTACATGCAAACTTATATGTCATAAAATGCCCATTTGAATGACCAAAGACAAAAACTCGTTTGTCATCAACGGCAACTCTGCCTTTTATCTCATCGATTATTGATTGAATATAGGCAGCGTCATCTACTTGATTATTGTAGAAATTGCAGCAGGATTTAAATGCATTCCAAAACTGGTAGCCCTGAGAATCAGGTAAACCATCTGGTGCGGCATAGATAACTCCACGTGAATGTGCAGCAAAATCCATTCGGGCGAACTTTTGATGATTCAAACTAGTACTCATATACCCATGCAGATCAATCAATAACGGTGCGGGTAACTTTGAAGAATAGCCAGTTGGCAAAGTAACAAATACGGGTCTGTCTCCCCCAGCAATAAAAGACGAACTCGTTGCAAATTCAATTGAACTTAAATCTTTACTCACGGGACTATTGATGGCTATTAATACAGCCAAAAGAAAAAGAATAAGGGCGATGATTATTGAGGGTCTTTTGCCCAAGCGTTGGGGCAAGCCACCTATATTGCTATCTCTATCCTGTTCCAAATCCTTGATTACATTGACGAAATGAAAAGCCACTCCGAGCAATGCACCAACCATCAACACCCAGACAGGTGGGGTGCGATCTGTGGCTAAGAAAATTGATCCAGGAAGTGCTGCGCAAGCCACTGCATAAGGCAGAACTGAAAGCGGAGAAAATTTAAAGTAGAAGTTATACGCGATTCCGCACGCTACCCCAAGCAGATAAACTCCGCCGCCTTTTAAACCGAGTGGGCCAAATAAGTTTGCGATAATTGCTATAGGCACAAGAATGAATGTTGCTTTTCGCAGTTGCGGGACCGTAATTGTGCCGGCAACAAGTGGTTTATTAATTCGATTATGTTTTACATCGTCTTCGTAATCATAAATATCATTGCTCCAGCCAATGACTAGCTGCCCCAAAAATACCGTCACCGCAATTACATACGCTGGGCCTTCCCACCATAATCGAGTGGCCAAAAGAAAGGAGATTGCAGTGATGAG